>Ga0209700_103760_pt1 | contig 28518 bp, 16 predicted proteins | sample SiratroredBW_FD_187528 | JGI IMG/M metagenome (GOLD analysis project Ga0209700, IMG submission 187528) | Root nodule microbial communities of legume samples collected from California, USA - Siratro red BW (SPAdes) (version 2) | ecosystem: Host-associated > Plants > Roots > Nodule | place: USA... | reverse complement strand
TTTTTTTTTTTTTTTTTTTTTTTTTCAGTGATGGTGAAGATATCTGTAAAAAGTGTTGCAATACTGATACATCTGTAAAGAGTTTTTCAATGCTTAGATCAGTATTCAAAGTATTTAAGACTTGACTTGGAAATGTATTTTTGGTTCGGAGTATTGCACTATTTACATAAAGAAATATTGCTTGTGTAGGTTTAATATGTTCTTTTATCAACTTTTCATACTGATATTGTCGTTAATAATTTTTTTTACGTTGATTAGTAATAATGATATTTAATTTTTAGTTATTATTTTAAATATCGAACATTTACTCAATTATATACCTCAATACATACACATTGGTTTATGAACAAACATATCGGTGGAGGATTATCAACCGTATACATTAAAGTTTCCAATCATAAATAAAATATACCTATGTGAACATCTAATTGAGACCTCATTAGCCGTGCCCTATTAAAAAACAATAGATAAATATTTTTTTTTAATATATAAATGATTATCATGTGGTCAGTGCCCCAAAGATCTTTGCACAGATCTTACCTAAATTTGAAAACTGAAAAAATGGCAGAGTTCATTGAAAAAGAAGATAAAGAAATATAGACTATAGATGTCAAGTCTCGAGAAGATAATCAAGGAATCTCATAAGCAACAACTTCAAAATAGCAATGTGATTTTCTAATATAAACATTTTAAAAATATAATTGACATGTTTTTTTTTAATATCAAGGTGAAATTTAAAGTAATGTAATCATAAAGATACTGGTTTCAACTAGTTGAAATGTAATAATAATAATAATAATAATAATAATAATAATAATAATAATAATAATAATAATAATAATATAATAGATATAAAATATTACACTGAAAATAAAATTTAAAGTGTATTGTGTTAAACCTGCGTTAAAAATGAATTAGAGATTAAAAGAATGATATTAATAATTTGGTTTTAGTAAAATTATATCTTTTTAATTTCCTTTATATTTCACTTTTATGGAATGAAACATATGATTAATGAGAAGGAACTATTTAAGTTAATATTAATTTAATTACCAAAAAGAAGAAAAGTGAAAAAAAAAGGTGTAGTCTAGAGACAAGCGTGTGATATGATCTGGCCCCACACCGGAATCGTCCAACGAAAAACATACAACGTACATACAAGGAAAGGGCATTTTGGGAAATTCCTCAGTGCAGGCCTTTAACGTCGAACCTTCTCTGTTTCTGCTCTCCTTTCTTCTTTACAAATTGCAACTTCGAAGTTTTGGCTCTTTTTCGTTCCTCACTAAATCCAAATCCTCCTTCTTCTTTCACACTGCCATTGACCTCTTCTCGCTTCTCTCTTCAGGTACTCTTCTCTCTCGCTCCATTCTCCTTCAATTCTCGTTTTCCCTCAATTCGTTTTATTATTATTGTTAACAATAATTTCTCTTCCTGATCGTCTATTATTCCGCCTTCTCTCGTGCGATTCCACTTCCAATTTCTGTTAAGGTGTTGTTTAATTTCGCTATTTTAATTTGCATCGCTTAAATTTTCAAGTTTCTTTTCTTACTGGCCGCGGCACTTTCGATTTGAAGCGCCGTGTTAATTCGATACCTGCTACTGTCTTTTCCTTTTGGCCACAATTTTCCCCTCTTTTTAGCTCAGAGACTGAAACAACTTTTATTTCTCTGTATTTTTGTGTGTAATTGACTGCTTCAAACTGTGTTTCGAGTTTATAAATTATAGTCTCTCTCTTTCTTTTCTTTAAATTGGCTTAAAGTTATTTTGTGGTTATGATTTTGTTTCTTGCTTTATGATCGCGCGATTCGGTCACAGTAAAACGCACTGAATGTTTGTGATTATTGGCTATTATTGTTTTTGTTTTTATGTATTATATTTAAATTAGTAATTTGTTAGAGTGGCTCATGTTATCAGTTATTGCAGGAGATTGGTCTTAATATCAGCTGCAATGCGTGCACCGGCGTTACTTGCACAGTGCTTACCTGGATTAGTGCCTCATGATCGTGGAAGTCTCAGCATATCCTCGATTCCTGAGAAAGATGTTCATCTCCCATCTCCAGCCGTGGAGATTATCCCTTCCAAGGTACAATTCCTGTTTCTACAATCGGCTATTGTATCACTACCACCACTCAACGCTCTAGAAAATGTTGTGGTTGAAAAGTGTGACGCTGATTTAAATTTGTCGTGATTTGCAGGCACTTCACGCTGACAAGGATAATGGGGAGAATATGGATCATTTTAAGGTACATCTTAATGTGGTTCGTATTTTAGTATTTGTTTTGTTGAGGATGGCTGAGTCGGATGGCGTGTCTCCTAAATGTACAATTCTTTATGGCAGTTTGGTGTTATAGAAAAGGGTTTTAGATTTTTGTTGTTGTCTTTTTTGTAATAAATATCAATACAATGGATGTAAGTTTTATATCTTGACATTGATGTGTGAGATGCATTGGTTTCATAAAAATTATGCTTCGATAACAAAATTTGTCTGCTAAGTCATACTGACATAAGATCTTTTGGTTACATTTCCATGGTTTATTCTTTTGAAGTGTTTTACACGATGGCTTTTCAATATTTTTTAATAACACCTAATATTTTTCTATTTTCTTGAAGACTGTCTCATTTATTCTTTTTGAAAGTTTCCTCGTGTAAATCTTATCTTCAACAAGATTAAGATAACGTTTTCTTTTGTATCAGTCTGTTTTATAGTTTAACACTGATGCTCTCTTAAACCTCTGACAGGGTTTAGTTAGTGTTGCTGATATTGTTGGATTCAGTGGCTCGGAGGCAATATCCTTGAAACCTGACGGTATGTAGTTGATGTTTCGGACTTGTAGGGATTGGATACATGATTGATGTTTTCTTGCGAACAAGCATTTTCTTCCAATTTCATACCTCCATAAAAGTAGCATACTTGAGAATTAATACAGCATATATCCTTATTATGTTACAATAATTCTTAAGCCAAAATATTATTTGGCATGAAAGGAAAGTGACAAATCTTTAAGGTCAGGTTAACTAAAAAAATTTAACCAAGCCCCAAATCCATATTAAATCAGAAGAAAGATAATGACAAGATTCGTGTTGAGGAAAATGTCTTTTCACAGTTATGCTTTTGCTATATGCATGTAATTTACTGTCTCACGAATATGAAGGACTGATGTTATCAAATTTACTCATTTGACTTTGTAGGTTATCTGAAATCCTGGAGTAGTTCCATTGATCTTGTTAGTGTTCTTAAGCATGAGATTCGTGATGGGCAACTGACTTTCAGAGGAAAAAGAGTACTTGAGGTATATTGTGCATGAAGATTTTATTGCTTGCTACTGTTAACTTGATCTTATTCAAGTCTTGCACTGCATTCGTCCTTTCCTCACTTTTCAAATGCTCAAAATCTCAGCTACATCTATGAGATTGTCTTCTTTTATTCTTCCTTTATCCCTATTTTTCAATCATGTATGTTCTATTCCCCCTGCTCCTTATTATAAAAAAACAAGTCAGTGTGTTAAAAACACTATCGTTTATTTCTTATAAAAAGGACTAAAGGTAGTATTGGTTATTCGTAATTTACAAATCTCTTTGCTTTCGTGTATTTTGCAGCTCAGTTGCAACTATGGACTGCCTGGAATTTTCGCTTGCTTGAAGGTATGCAGTTTGGATTGGGGTATCACTTAATCTTTTTACTGGTTCATTTTGTCACTAGTCTATTATGTATAAGCTGGAAGGAATACATTAGGTAGATGCTCTCATAAAGGAAATTGATAGACATGAACGGAAATTTAAATTTTGTAGGCGGTGGTTATTTGTCATTTGATTGCTTGAATTATACTGTCTTCTTGGTGTGATTGCCAAGAGTTTCAGTTTTTTTTCGGGTAATTTTACAGACAGAGAATCAAGTAAATAGCAATACGAGAAAATCGTAGTGTTTTGGGGAGAATAACTAGCAATGAGTAAAATTTTTACCTGCATATTCAAAGAAACTCACTCTTTGGAAATAACATGATCTGTCCTCTATTTGGTTCTTTATTTAACAGGGAGCTTCTGTGGTGCATTTTCAAGATCAGAGTGCAGAAACTGTAAGATGCACAACTATACCAAATGTCCTTGCTAATCTCAAGCAAGCCCGTGATAGGCAGAGTCGACAGCCTGAATCTCCTCTGACTCCTTCAAGACAGACTCTGGCACCATCCGTTAACTTTTATGCTGGGGACTGGGAAGAATTACCGAGTGTGCTGTCTATTGTGAAAAGTGATGGATATGAAGTTATGCCTGGAATGAGTTTGAGTTTTTCTGAGGAAGATTTTATGGAAGGATGTAGTAGCCAAGATGGTAGCATCATTGGTCATGAATCTTACTCAAGACGGTCTAGGAAGCTCTCAGGAAGTCGAGCATGGGAAAGAGGCAGTGAGGCGGATCAAGGAGAGGGTGGCTATGATGTTATCTTAATGACAGAGATTCCATATACTATTACCTCTTTGAAGAAGCTGTATGCACTTATTAAGAAGGTTTGTTTTCCTATGCTTGCTTGTCTATACTTACTGAAAATCTTGTAAATGCTTTCCTTATTTTCTTGTTTTGTTAAACATCACATATGTGGCATATGATCATCATGTGCTTAGATATGAGTTGTGTCTTCCACCCTCATTTGTTGATTTATTTTTAGCCTTGGGCAGTAGCAGCGTATTTATAATGATGCAGTTATAACTATGGCTCTGCCCTGATTTTCAAAGTTTCTCCTTTTCTATTTTAACTGAATTATTAATATTAAATCGAGTTTCAAATTGTAACCGCGTAACTTTAATTCCTCTCTTGTATTTTCCTTTTGATATCAGTGCTTGAGGCCCCCATATGGTGTGGTATATCTAGCTCCTACCAAGAGGCACTATGTTGGATTCAGTAATGGAGTACGACAACTAAGAAGTCTGATAGATGAGGAGGGCATTTTTGGAGCACATTTAGTCAAGGATTTGGCTGACAGGGATATCTGGAAGTTCTTTCACAAGTAAACGAGAATTCGAAAACCAGATACTACCTTGGCAGATATACGATAAAAAATTCTAATGACACCATACCTTTTATAATGTGAATCACAGGCATTCTTTTGTTTTTTAAATCTATAATTTCTCCATTTTTCTTATAGCTTAGCAATAATGGAGGTCTGAATTTGAATGATCAGTTTATGTGCATCATCAGCGTGAAACTGCCTCGTTTCATTGAGTAAATTAGCACATTAATCCTCGAGACTGTTTGGGTTGAACATTTTAGTCCTTGGTATTTTAAAAATTGTTATTCTTTGATTTTATAAGGTGACATTCATTTTAGTTTTTTAGGGTAAAACGATAGCAGAAAATAATGTAATAAAATATCTTTAAAGTGATAGACTAATAGGAGAATTTTTAAAATCTTAGGAGTTAATATATGATTCTACAATCACGAGGATTAATGTGGAGATTTACTCTAATTATTTTGCATACTTATCTCGATGGAAAAGAAATTCAGATATTGGAATATATTACCATTTTTTATTGCACGTGCATCATTTTCAGCTAACACTGTACGTAGCTGGCTGGATTTGAGTAGAACGCCATATTAGAGTGAGAAGGTGCGATGTAATTTAAAGCAAAAATCGACAACCAGGTTTGAAAACGAATACAGTAATTCCGAAGATATTCATTATTAGTGTCCTAATATTATTGCTAAAAGTTAAGGAAAATAATAATAAAAATTATATTAGATATATATTAAAAATTGTGATAAAGTAATTATAATATTTTCGTAAGATTTGTCACTTTTGATGTATACTACCCAATGCAGTACTTAACTATAAATTAGTTTATAATCATTTTATTTGATAAATAAATTATTGACTTTTTACATACTTTTACCAATATTTTTTATTTTATATACGTAAAATATTAAGATTAGTGAGAAAATATTATAAAGGATTATTCACAATATAGTAAAGGGTTATAATTTTCTCACAATACATACTAAAGACAATCCAACAATTAATTTTGCAAAGACTTCCTTCATCTTATAATAGTGTTGTGTTGGCAAGAAAAAAATAAACTTTGAAACAAGTGTTATTTCAGCTTTAAACATTAGTTACTTTTCCCTGTTTGTATCCCCAATACTCTATTTTTTCTAAAAATTATATATATTATCCTTTTTTTTTCTTAAAACAAATTATGTTTTAGAATTTCCAAGCAAAAATAATTTATTTTAGATTAATTATTATCTTATATATTTATGAGAGAATGAAAATATATAGGGCATACCAGAATTAGCTACACCGTTTTAAATTAATCCATGTATGATGAATAATCCTAAACATGAAAAGAAGGAAGTAACATTGTAAAAAAATATTAACAGGCATACTAAAGGTACTGGTTAAAGAATTAAAAGTAAGATTTGTTTTATTAAAAAATACTAATATATATTTATTGTGACGACACTTAATATTAGAGGCAAGGAATAACTTTAACCATAGAATCGAGTCACAAGGATTGGTTAAGTAAATTAAAAGTGCGTAATGACATTGAAGGTTGTGTTGAAAATATTAAATACTATTTCTTCCAATTGTTTTAGCAAGAACCAATTAACTAATTTATAATAATTCAAAATAAATAAATTTAATGAAATGCGAAGAGTGAAGCCTCCCTCAGTTTCCTTCTCCGAAGGTAAAAGAAAGGAATCACATTCCCGTGACACGTCAGACAGGCTTTCGGTTGTAGAGAAACTGAGTTGGGCCAATAAAAGCAAGCACAAAAGCCCAAGACTCTTAAAGCAAAAAAAAAGGTAAAACCCCAATCTAAATTGAAGGTTCGAGCGAGAGAGTAAAGCGAAGTGAAGAAGAGTATCGAAGGATGGAATCTGGGAGTGTTGAAGTGGAAGAGGAGAAGCAGAAACGCGTGCCGCTCAGGAAGAGACCGGAGTGGTCAGATGTCACTCCACTTCCGCAAAACGACGGCCCAAACCCCGTCGTTCCGATCCAGTACACGCAAGAATTCGCCGAAGTCATGGATTACTTTCGCGCCGTTTACTTCGCCGATGAACGCTCCCCTCGCGCCCTCGCTCTCACCGCTGAAGCTATCCAATTCAACTCCGGCAATTACACTGTACGTTTTTATCACAACCTAAATAAATTCAAATCGCGTTTCAATTTTCCTCCGCTATAAATCTGCCTGTGGTTTGTTTTGCAGGTGTGGCATTTCCGGCGGTTGCTACTTGAGTCGCTAAAAGTTGACTTGCACAGTGAACTGGAGTTTGTGGAGCGTATGGCAGCTGGAAATTCCAAAAATTATCAGATGTGGTGAGATGCTCTGCTCTGTTCTGTTCTTTGTTCGTTACTTTGCCGCTACTTCATTATTGCGATCGGCAATCCTGTTAGCTTGTTCAACAACTATTATAAGATTAGAAAATACCGTTGAATCAAAATTTGCACGTAAATTAAAATCTACTTCTGCAATTACTGTTTCCGTAAGATTGGTGTTTATAAGGATTTTGTTATAAGTTAGGAATCAAATAAATATATATTTGTCTTTTTCATTTAAGTAAATTTGGTCATAGACTTTGTTTTGGTAAACTTCTTTATGAAAGAGAAGAAAATAAGAAGGTAGAACTTGTTCATTAGCTAAAATCAACTCGTGCACTTTAGTTTTTGGATAAGTTAAAGTAAATAAAGTGCTATTAAAGTTAGGGGTATAAGTTGATTTTAGCTCACACGAGAAGCACAATTCATTTTATCTTCTTATTTTCTTCTCCGGTAAATGCTTATAAAGAAGTTTATTTAAAAAAAGGTTTTATACTGTGAAAATTTATGATCTGTGGTGTCTTTGAAGTAGGTGCTTTGAAATGCTTCTTTGTTCATAATAACTAGCCATTCCAGCTGCGCAAAACATTTTTACCATGATTCTTCTGTATGCTATGTTTGGTATTTGGTAGTCGTTTCTTCTGTAAATCATGTGCTTTTATGTTGTTGTTGTGAATTGAAGTGCTTCTGAGTATAACGTCTATTTTTTACACACATCATCATATTGATCTTCATGCCAGATGTTTTGTAGGCATCATAGACGATGGGTTGCTGAGAAGTTAGGACCTGAAGCTAGAAAGGATGAGCTTGAGTTCACCAAAAATATACTCTCTAGTGACGCCAAACATTATCATGCATGGTCGCATAGACAGGTTCGTTTCTCATATTGTCACCACAAATCTAAATGCTCACAATTAGCATTTGTATCTTTGTCTGACGCGTAGTTTAGTTATTGAAACCCTTCTTTTGTTGCGTGGACAGTGGGTTCTTCAAGAACTTGGAGGATGGGAAGATGAACTTAATTATTGCTCAGAACTTCTTGAAGAAGACATTTTTAATAATTCTGTTTGGAATCAGGTATGAACCTATGTTACCTGTTATGTTTAGTCTAGACATGACATGTCATAAATACTCATTATGGATTGTTACCTAACTAATTGAGGTCAGACGCCTTCTCTCACACGCCCTCGTACCCCTAATCTTACATTTCGAATAATTACAATTGAAAAGTAACTATCTTCCTTGTATTTTGTTAAAGTTCCGTATCAACTTTAATTTAAGCTAATGAGTCGTTATTCTCTTGTAGGCTTTTTACAAACATAAGATCTCTAAAGTAAATTGATTTGTGGTTCAATCTCTTCGATAATTTAGCCATTAGGAATTCAATGCAATGCACAGGTGTATTATAAAAATGTAAGAAATTAAATTAAAATATTGTGGAAAATTAAATTAATTGATAAAGATTATTTCAATGATAATATCTAATACGCATAGATTTTTTTTTTTTTAAATTTCTAAAATCTAAAAACTATTATATTTAATAAAAAAATATATTACTGATGATTCACAAACATATGTTATGTTTACTGTTGATTGAAGAAATTTAAGTGTTGATTGAAGAAATTTAAGTGTTGATTAATAGAATTATGGAAAGTAAAAATCTTCTTTATTTGAATAACTAATGACACATGTTACTAGAAAATCGTGGTTTTATCTTAATAAAGATTTGCATGTAAAATGTTGTTTCGTAAGAAGAAAGAGTTACATATGATGCAGTTTCCTCAGAAGATATAGGATGATTTAACTTCGTGAGAAACAAGAGTGAGGTCTCAAATTTATTATATGGGTGTGAATCAACTAAACTCTGCTATAAGAATTGTTAAAAAGGAAAGATTTGCCACATATTGTTCTTGACACTTGTTGTCTTGTTACCCTGCCTAATTAATTAACGAAGAAGTAAAATCATTGAGTAATATAATATGCTCAGGGGTAAAGTTATTAATGTTCATGGCAGATCTATTTTACTTTTAGAAAATTTTCTTTTTCTTTTCTTAATTTAGGAAATTAACATTTAATAATTTTTTCAGAGATATTTTGTCGTAACAAGGTCTCCTTTCTTGGGCGGGCTAAAAGCTATGAGAGAGTCTGAAGTGCTGTACACCGTTGATGCCATTATATCCCACCCTGAAAATGAAAGCTCGTGGAGATATCTACGAGGACTTTATAAAGGTGAAACCCCTTCATGGGTAAATGATGCACAAGTTTCTTCTGTGTGTTTAAAGGTTTTGAGAACTAAGAGCAACTACTTGTTTGCTCTTGGCACTGTTTTGGATCTTATATGCTTTGGTTATCAACCAAATGAAGACATGAGAAATGCCATTGACGCTGTAAGTGCGGTAGATGTGGATAAACACGATTTAGATGATGATGATGATGGGAGAGGGGAACATCAAAATTTAAATATAGCACGAAAGATTTGTTCTATCCTAGAACACGTCGATCCTATTAGAACCAACTATTGGATTTGGCGCAAGAGCAGGCTTCCTCTATCAGCCTAGTACCAAAGTTATTAAAGGACAACTCTGTCATGTGTAATTTTTACCTAAGTTATTGGAAGTGATACCTAATTTTTTCAGATGTTGTCATGTTGTTTCTTTTAATGCAGTTTTATTTATTTTGATCATGTCATTACTGTCATTTTGAGTGTATGGATTGAAAAGCAAAAATAGTTTAGTCTCTGCACAGTAAGAAATTCTTGTCTTTTCTTTTGGGTTCAAATTGGATCCATAAATCATCCCTAGCTTATCTATATTATATTTAGTGAATACAGTAAGTTATTTAAAAATTAAAATTAACGAATCTGGAGGATCTATGTATTGTTAGATTAACAATTCGCAATCCAACAAATAAATTTTTTGGGAAAATGAGGAGAAGCAACGATTTATACAGCAGCGCCCGCCGGAGATTACCTGTGATTTGATAACCAACTAATCAGTCGGTTCCGAAGAACTGATAGGTAGTGTTAAAATATTTCTTATGATATAGATGTGAAGTTAGACAAAAAATTGAAGACATAACATGTAAAGATAAAATGCATAATTGTGATATATTCTTCATTTGAATTCTTGATAAGTATTTTTGTTTATTTTTTTATATAATACTTAAATGTGTGTGAATAAAATTAACGTTTAATTAATTAGAGAATAATTTCTAAACTAATTATCTTAAAAATTAATGTACTCATCATATCACTAATAAAAAGAATATACTCGCCATATCATATGTAATAATTTATAACTTAAAAATAATGTAAAGTATCTTTATATTTTTAGTGCATTCAACTCAAATTCTACTTCTTAAACCTCTTGTCATTAAAATAATCGTACTTTAAAAATTGTATTGACATGAGATTATATTTTTAATTTGTATTATAAAATTATGCATCAATATAAATCATACGGTGTACAGATATTACAAATATTAATATCGTTTCTACCATTTTTTTTTACTTTACTTTCCCCCCTTATTATTTAATCACGATCGAATATCTTTCATCTTTTTTCATTTGTTTTACTATTCTTATTCTTTCATTCATTTTTAAGTCAATATTCCAGAATGACAAACATAAATGGAGATTTTACTTATTATAAGAAATAAAAACTATAAATGATACATAAAGTGAGTATTTCTAAATATTTTAATAAACGATAACCATAAATTTAAGCTATACAACTATATAAATTAGGAATATTTTTTTTATTAAAAATACTTTTGAAATCATCATGAGTATGTGAATAATATTTGTTAACCAAAAAAAAAAAAAAAATCAAATTTGCTTTCAAGTAATCCTAAGATACGGGGAGAAGATACCTGTATCATTAGGGTAAGTTTGTTTGTGTGGAAAATAGATTTCATTTTTACACCACATCCATTTTTACAAGATTGAAGATTGATGACCATTATGTCTTATTTCACGAGATTGAAGATTTTTTTACTGACTCCTGATCATGCTAGGTTTAATAGGGTGGAAGTGCGAAGGAAGTGAGAGAAAGAATAAGAGTAGGACTACAAGCTGGGTATAGTATATGTCTATATTAATAGTTTTTTAAATTTGGCTCATTTTATAACATGGTTTTGTGTTCGAAATAAAAAAAAAAAACTCACGAAATATTTTTGTGCTCCTTTGAATTCAAGTAGACCAAAGTGTGTTTTTGTTTACTAAATTGGTGCATTTTTTTAAAAATTACCGAAATGGAAGTAATTTAAAATATTTGTAAAATGTACAAATGGTGTTTTCCAACTTATGATTTCACTTTTTAATTTAAAAACTGAAAACTTATTTGTTAATACGATTTCATATTAATTATTTTTTAAAATAAGAGTGAAATTGTATTGAAAAAGTATGCTTTTAGTATATTTTTAAACAGAAATCGTATAGTTTTATACTGAAATCGTATTTAACTTTCTCTTCTGTGTGTTTGGTCTCTTGACCTGTTGTACTTGAAAAACTTCACTTTTAAATTATTATCACCTCCTTTTTTTCTGTTTCACCCAATCATGTTACTTCCACAAATTTCACATTAAAAGTTACCATCAATCAATTTATTTGTCTACTTTATTTAAAAGATAATAATTAATCTAAAATCATATTCTTATACTTTTATTTTTCTCCATCAATAATTTTTTTAAGTTGAGTATTTAATAAATTAAAAATTTTATTTTAAGTCTGTTCTATTACTTGCATAAGTTCTATTACATAAATTAAATTGAGATACATATTAAAATATAATATACATTAAGTTCTTCTATTATCCGTGAAAACGTATAGAAAATATTTTAAAAACGATGGAGGGGCATTCCGAGAATTGAACTCGGGACCTCTCGCACCCTAAGCGAGAATCATACCACTAGACCAAATGCCCATTAGTTGTTAACTCTGTCTATAACAATTAACATCAATGTAATTAATTATTCTTATAGTATGCTAAATTTTACTATGTTTTACAACATACCCATAAAAAGTTGTTAAATATAATTAGATTTGAAGTCTAAACAGCATAAATATATGTGCGTGGTGTTTGGTAAATTTGAAGGAGAAAGATCTGTGTCAACTAAAATTACTATAACATACGGGAACCACTAACCTTTTGTAGCCAACTTATAAGAGAATTATAATTACAGTTTCACAAAACTACGTGTCCATCCTCATGTTAATCTCAAAAACCAACATCTAATAAATCAAATACATGAATAAAGTTCTGGGAGATGTTATAATAAGTATTATTTTCAAAATTTGTAGAAAGAAGATTTTGCAGTCCTAACCTGATAGTAAAGTTATTATCTTATAATCAGAAGAAATTTTGTTTAAACCTTGAAAGCAATATTTCAGCAATAAATAATTTCAGTATATCAATTCTTAATATTTCATGTACATGCAGGTGTTAGAAGATCAATACTTGATGTTCTTATCCACATTGAAGTCACTTATTTTTCTCTTATTTCAAAGGAATCAAATCATGAACCTCAGAAAAAGTTGATCAGCTCCAATAGGCTAGATTAAGGCTTATTGTTCAATATGAGTTTTTTGGACTTGGCTGAAAAGCTTGAAGCCTCCTTGTATGCTGATGGACAGAAGTTACTTACAAGACACTCTCCACAGTGAGGCCTTAGAGGAGTACAAATTGATCGTCCAAATCCTACCTGTTTGTATTCAACTCAGAGAATGATTATACACAATTTTGTAACATAAGATACAAGGATAAACAAGCTCCAACATGCTTTTTATAATGCAGTAAAAACAGAATAGCATGGCACCCAAAGTAACCATACAGTCAAAAGATATGAACTTTTTTATTTTATCAGCCAAAAGAAATGAGCTTAGCATACCAAAAGAGTATTTATTGGAACCCATTCTTCCTTCGGAAGCCATCGTTGCAGCCCTTGTCTGGTTTCTTCTGGTGTCAACGTTTTCTAGCAAATGGAAGAGGATTAATAACTTTCACCTTGTAACATTAGAATCAAATAACTTTCTAGCAAAATGTGTGATGCCACCAAACTTGTATGAACCTGTTTTGAGCCTGATCTCGAAACCCACCCAAGACGATTGCAAATGCGGTGGACGTGAGTATCTACACATATCCCTTGGACATTGTTCCATGCAATAATCATAACCTATACTTCCACTAACAAAGTGAATTTAAAGAGGAAAAGGAAAAGGGATGTTTGAAATAGAAAAGCATTTTGTACGTACCAGATAAGCAATCTTAGGACCTACTCCTGGCAGCAAGAGTAGTTCCCCAATTGAGCTAGGTATGTCTCCATCATACTTCATGAGGCAAATATTAGCAACTTTCTTCAAGTTACTGGCTTTTCTTCTGTAAAATCCCACCTTGAAAAATAATACTATAAAGTATAAGCATGGGTATTTAATTAATATGGTACATAACAACGAAAGAATTTGACATGCTAGCATGAAAATTATGGAAATAATGGATGCCTCAAAGGTAGCATCCTTCATTTGCCACCAAATCCAGATGATTTGAATCACATGAGAAAATGGTTTCATGCAGCTACCATAGGTACTTTGGCAAGGAACATACAGGGTAAATCAATTTTTTGATGGTTTCTTCATCGGCTTTGTTCATTGCTTCAGCAGTAAGCAGGCCATTCTCATGAAGACGTTGAGTTGCCCCTACTCTTAAAAGTACACACTTGTAATTAAAAATCTAAAACAGTTTAAATAAGCAACTTTGAATATGATCATAAAGCGGGTGATTAACATGATTTGGGAGAGGAGAAGTCGACACCATTAAGCTGGTAACTAACTCATATACGAGATTATGACACCACGTTGAATTTTACTTATATATTATCTAACTTTTTCATTTTTATATGTTACCTAACTTTTTCATTTCTAATCAATATGAGATTCAAACTCACTTTAATGTCTAAGAAAAAGTAATATTAGTATCAAGGAGTCTGAATACTGCAAGCTAACAACAAAAGAAAACCAAGAGAGTCCATAAACTCTATAAGGCATTATACTTACCGTCAGTAACATGCTCTTTAGTTTGGCTTGATAAAAAGGAAGATGCCAGCACAGCAAATCTTCTTTCCTAGTTGTAATAATCAGAATTTACGTAAGGGTAAATTTATCCATACCATCATGCTTCATACAGTATGCTCAAATTAGAAGAAAATAATGCTCCAATAATCACAGTAGTTAATAGAAACTCCATGTGAAAAGCGAACCAATTCAGGATTCAAAACTTGTATTAATGAGTAATTCTAATAGGAGACAGCAAATAGGTTATAGATTAGTTCAACGAGAATGATAGACCTTGGGAGGTACACTATTATCAGCATCTTCCCCAACTGGTTCATGTTCATCTGCCAAACTCCTCATTTGGCGAATCCCTTGAAGAACCTTTTCCCAATTCTCAGGGGCTTCACCTACTTACATCAACTGCAAAATTCAAGCTTTCTGAACCAAGGACACAGCCCAGAGGAAAGAGACACTCACCACTTGGAACCAATTCATTTGATCTTGCGCGTGCACGTGCAAATCCTGAGATCTCCTGCATGAGCGTAAACTCACTCACACGTCATCAGAATGAAACTTACTCTTGAAGATTCAGTTAACAGGTTCATATCACAATTGGAGAGTTTTCATAAGGGACCAATTAAAGGATTCAAAAGTTCTGTTTTGAAAATTGAAATTCCCAGGTCAGAAAAGTTCAAACAACAATGAAAGTGAAAGTCTCACTTTCTGATGGTTTTCCGTTTCAATTTCGAGAACTTGTTGAAGCTGCAAGCTTTTTCTGGTTCTTTTGCTGCTCATAGAGGCTGCAAGTTGAGACACTGAAGCAGAAAAGAAAGTAGGAAGTTTATTTGTGATTGAGATAGAAAAAAAAGTGTTATTTTTTACAAAACCTGGATGATGTTTTGAGGAAAAAGATTGAGTGGTTTTGGCGGAAAGGGTGACAAGGATTCTGCCCAAACCAAACAAAGAAACGACCAACATTTGAGGAAAAAAATTGTCTTTTAGATGTTTATGTTTTGGAATGAAGAGAAACGATGAAGTATTTTTCTTAGTTATAGGCGCCATTAAAACCTGTCACAAGCTCTTTTCATCACTTTACAAATATAAAGTAAATTGAAATTAAAAAAAATAAAAACTCAAACTAAATAAAACATAAATGGTGAAAGATTATTTTAATAATCTATACTGAAATTTAGCGTCTTTATCTTTCAATTAATTACCTCACCTCTCCACTAATAGATATTGCTAAGTTTATTTTCTTTACGGGCTGTTTTCGGATCAGGGGTGGATTTAAGAGTATAGGAAAAAAAGAAAACAAAAGATAGTGGAAAAATAAAGTTGTTTAAATTATTTTATTATCCATATTTAACTGTTTTATTGTTATACAAGAGTCATGCATAACAAATACTACTTTACTTTAAAAGAAAACAAAAATCATGATGCATAACTTTACCTTAAAAAACTTAGAAATTAGTTTTATTATATACAATTTTAATATTAGAATATTCAACGTACACAACTTTTGTGGGAAGGACAAAGAAAAATCACAATCATCTTTATCATATACAATTTCCACGTGATAGAATTAAAGCTATGTTTTGCAAGTACAACTTTTTCCGTAAGAAATCTTGAACCTCAAAATATGATTTATTATTATTTTTTAAAGGAAAACTTTTATGGAATAAAACAATCAAGAGAGAAAAACTAAGATTAAGGAAACATGTCACTAGCACATTCAAGATATTATATATATATATATATTTTTTTTTGTTAAAAGAGAACTTTGTTATAAGTTAAAATGTTCCTGAAAATATCATTATATAAATTGCTGATAAAAATATAAAACTGACTAAATATCTCAGACAATGTTTTATATGATTTTTTCAATATCTAACTGTTATTGAAATCATTAAACTCTTTAATTCAGAAATTTTATTACTCATCTACCTAAATTTAATAGGATTTTGAGAAAATTCATTTTATACCAATTTACCTTTTCATCTTCTCAAATTATAAATGTTTAGCCACAACCTTTATAGTTTCCTAGTATTTGTGTCACTAGTTTCTTCCTTCTGAACTCAATTTCTTAAAAGAAACTCTATGATTTTTCAGCTAGAGGGAAAAAGATAAGAAAATCAAATATTAAGGAAATAAAAGAAATTATTATAACCTCTTCATTGTTCAATTAAATTAGGTTTCTAATATTCAAAATGGGAAAAATAAACATCTTTGACTTATGTTCTTCATTTTTCTGAGAATATAACAGTTTCCTGAGTTTCTGAGAATATGATTGACCATTAATTTTCGGAAACTTGTTACTACCTATCTCATAACCATCTAAGAATAAATATTAACTCATAACTATCTAAGAAATCATCATGAATTGTAATCAAAGGTGTAGGGGTGTTGATATATAAGAGGCTCGTGGTACCTGCAAAACACCTTAATCTTTGCATGTAAGGAGAAATTTGTCAGTTTATGAAGGGTACACATGTAAACGGAATAAGAAATATTTTTTCATAGCTTTTTCCTGTTGATTAATCAATCTTTCACAACCTGTTGATTAATCAATCTTTCACAACTTGTTGATTAATCAATCTTTCACAAGGTTAAGTTACAGCTCATGATGAAGATGGAAGAATATGACAAAAACTAACCAGAATTGGTTAAAACTAAAACAAAATTGCGTGGATTTATAACTTTAAAGACTTGATTAAAGTTTTGTCAGTGATTTGACTTAGACATCTATTGAAAGATGCTCTGATAATGAGGATTCCATTAGGGAAAGGAAACTTTCTACATCTATCAAGAATATCTTGCAAATCCTGTAAAAGAATAAAAACAGAAGGGTCACCATTTATCCAATCCATCATTTATATCTTAAACATCAATACCATACTTCATCTGCCACAATTGTAATAGGACATTGAAAGATGCTCCATTGAGGAGGATTTCATCACTTAAAGAGATGTCTCTCTAACTTCTCCCTTTGGAAATCAGACATTCTTCAATTAACTTGAACAAAACAAGTCATTTGTCTTATATTCGTTGAGTCAACCTCAGCCATAGCTACCTTCAAACTAACCTATTCATTACATGAATTCAATCTAAAACATTCTGCATAATTGCTCAATAGTACAAAATCTTAACAAAACCAATGATAAAATATAACTAAAATCATCCCATTCACACATTATGCCAAAAAAAAAAAACCTAAACACAAAGAACAAATATTATTCCTTCAACTCATTCCTTTCCCATATCAGTTACTAAAAACTTTTGTTCAAAACCCAAAACACAGGTCATCACATAATGCAACATGGATAAACACGTACTGCAGTAGAAACACTTAAAAATCCAAGACACTAGAAAAATGCAAACATAGCTAAAAACATACACAATTGAATATGCTCCAACACAATTCCCAAACACCAAATAAAGGCATGTCATTGTCCCACAAATTAATCTAGAAGTTAACCCACGAATCAAAACCTTAACACAAATGACAATCCACACCACACGAACACATACACAATACGCAAAAGGAACAAGGACTCTTACAAAAAAAAAAAAAAGGGACCTGCAGACGGGAATCCCAGAATGACACTTCCTTTGTGACACTGTCACAGAAACGGAATCGCAACACAAATGATGCTTTATGAGATGTAAGAGATGGATCTGCTACACAGTCGCTCTGTGAGAGATGAAGTTGCCGGCGGCTGTGAATAAAATCAATCTTCTAACCCTAGATTCAATCTGAAAACATTTGGGTCATGCTGGAATACAGTCAGCCTCGTCTGCCACGTAATTGTCATATGGTTGAAGTGAAAAAAAAAATAATGACATGGCAATGACTGTGTTCCAGCATGGCACAGAAGATTAGGGTTAGACAACATAACATATTTCATTTACAGCCGCCGCCGCTCTTAAAAGATGACGAAGAGATTTGAATTTTGTAATAATTAAATCCCAATGCAACCTACATCTCAAAAACTCACCTTCACTTCACCATTTCTCTTTCTTTTGCATTCATTTCCAATTTTGTAATAAAATTAGTCTTTTCTCGTTAATTCCTTCTAAATATAACGTTAATTAATAAATTCAATGCGATTCATTAACCTACATCATGTAAACTGTTACGTTAAAAATATAATGATAATTATCTTCTCACTAATAGCATTCCATTAGAAAATTGTAAAATATTTTTTTAAATATAGAAAATTGAAAAGAGAGATAGAAAAACTGAAAAGTGCATGTGAAGAATAAGAAAAAATAGTGTCTTAATAAGGGAAATTGGGTTGCAGTATAAATAACCCAACCAAACCATGACTTTGCAGCAAACGTTACAAACATAGTATCAGTCACTGTCCTTTCGCCAAAGGTGACACCTTTTCTCTCCAAAAAAATCATCACTGAACTCTTGTTTCTCTTGTCTTTTCGGACAAAAGAAAAATCAAAACTTTTTTTTTATCAGAATGTAGAAACGTTTCCGAAACTCTTCTCCGGCAAAGTTAGATTTTTTTTTTTTTTTTTTGTGATTATATTGCATGCATGTCTCAGCAAAAACTATATTTCTCTTTAAATTATGACACTTTTTCGATTTGGTCGCATTTTTTTCAAATTTATTCACATGCTTTTCTTCTTGCTCCTTCCAGTAGATTCTAATAGCAACCACATGCACACTCACACATCTTAAAATGCAGGTAGTTCTTTAAGCTGTAATCTGTGTTTTAACTAGGCTATATTGCATGTGACAGCTAGAACTCAAAGGTGACTTGAACTGAAAAGCATGGCTTCCTCAGATGTTTGTTCCACTGAGGATGTTCTTAAGGCATTCCTAGAATACTTGGTTGATCCATTGCTGCTAACAAAACTTCCTGCACGATATATCCCTCCACTACCTCAACAGCAGTCAGTTGCAAAACAGGTATCTTACCCAAAGTGACTCAGTTCCCATACCTTGCAATAGATCCTGGAATGCAATCCTTAAAAAACTATATTTCAAGTTCATAGTCCATTTTGATTTAAGGATTTCAAGCCTCATAATTATATGTTTATAATTTTATAGAAATATGAGAAGAGATTGTGTGCCTTATTGTTTATTCTGGATTTTGGTGGCTTCTGTGTCAGGTTCATTCTGTTGTGTTACTGTACAACTACTACCACAGAAAGCAGTATCCAGAACTTGCTTTTCTGCGTTTTGATGAGTTTTCCAGGTTAGCTGTGGATCTGAGACCAACTTTATCAGTGCATACAAAATCCACCCTGAAGCCTGAAGAAACTGAGCTCGTTGATCTGAAGCAGTTGTCTATAACAGAAGCCAATATCTTAGATGCATGTAATGTATGTCAATGTTTAGATGCATCAAAAAATGTTCCTGATATGGAGGGATGGCCCATTTCAAAAGTTGCTGTCCTTTTAATCAACGATAAGAAGGACTACTGCTTTTTGCGTTTTGGTTCCATCACTCAAGGGGTATGGTCACTGATTGAAAAAGAAGTGGAACCCATCAGCCAAAGTTCTGAAACTACAAGTGGAATCAAACCTGGGTACAAAAAGAGAAGAGTCCTTAAAAAGTCTTCAAAAAATGAGTTAAATTCTGATGAAGATAGAATCTTGCAAACTGGGTATTCTGCTGTAAAGGAAGCTACGGGTAATTATCCTTTTACTGAAAGATTGCCACAGCTATTCTTAGTGACTGTTGTGTTTTAGTTTTAACTCTAGCATTACAAGGATTTATCAGTATCCAATGTGTAGTGAAGATGTCAAATATTTTTCTCTCTATTAAATATTTTTCTGTACTAAGATGCTATTGCATCATGTTGCATGTGTTATTAATGTACCATCATCTCTTAATTTTGGCTTTAATGGTGCTTTTTTATTCTTGAAAGATTGAATTTATTTCTCATATACAATACAGGTATTGATAAATCTGCAGTTACAATTTTGGAAAGTCACACTGTGTATTCCCATAGCAAAACAAAGACAGCTTCACGCTTTTATATAATGAAGTGCTCCGAGTTGATCAATCAGGAATTTATTCAAATTCCTATCAAATATTTGGTTGAGAGGTAAGATGTTGGATACATTTGCTCACCTTCCCAAAATGTCAATATACTCTTTTGCCTTTGACACATTCGCTGTAGTTGCTTCCAAATCAAGTTATGTTGTAGTTTATGGATTTTTGAATGGTAACTGGGATACTAACACTCCTTTTTCCTGTTCTTAATTTAATTCTTGGATATGTGTCCCCATAGGATTTTCCAATATCGTCTTAGAAGGAATAACTCAGATTGTTAACAAAGTTTTCATATTTATGCTTAACATTTTATATCTCTTCTTTGTATAGCTTGCAAGGTCCATTAGTCAAGAAGATTTCTAGCAGTTGGACAGCCTCCTCAGTTGTTGAACACTTCCATGTGCTTCCTTATTCTCAAATAATCTCAGAGTGGTTTTCTAGGTTGGTGTATTTCTCCTTTCCCATTTGGTAGCACCTAATTTAGATTGATTTTGATGTATTTACTCGATTTACATTATTTATTCCATAAGTGATTCATTTTAGTTAATTCTCATGTTTCTAAAATTGGTAATTGCCTTGCTGTTTTCTTTGGCATCACTTTCCACAGTATAAATAAGGATATCTATTTGTGTATCTTGTTCTTTGTAGAGAAACCTTCTCAAATAGTAGTGTGCAAGATTCTAAGCTGGCAGAGAAAAATTTGATGGTTGGCCACCCTGAAATGACAGAATCGCGTATAAATAGTAAGGGCATGTCTAATGGCCGTGATCTTAAGTCATGCAGTGATGCTATTGAAGCTCTTAATCAGAACGAGAAAAATGGAAGTTCTGCAGTTACACGTTCTGTCTCTATCAAGGAAGCGCAGAATGTATATGTGGACAACTCTTTAGCTTCTCCGGCTGAAAATGAAGAATGTCAGCCTCTTGCCAAAACATTACAAGTTAGTAAAGATAAAGAAATAGAGAATCCTTCTGTACAACATTGCTCAAATCAATCAAAAAACCCAACCAAGGTTTGAAATTTATCTTGTTACCAACTACTTTCTGTGTTACTCTCCTTCATCTGACTGCAATTGATGTACTACTGCAATGAATCAATAGCCGAGTGGAAAAGTTTTCTATTTTTAGTATTTTCAGTGACATATGAACGTTGCAAAAATGTTTAGATGTCTCTAACTGGATATGAATGTGACTAAAATACTCTTTATTGGGAATGCGACCAACCTTGTAATGCTTGCTCAATCTACTTCTTTGACCTATGTTTTGGACTTCAGTTAGTTCCAGTTTTTTTCTAATGCAAACTAGTAAGACCAAAGAAGACACCATTGTCCTGTGATTTGTATTCCTTTTTACAAAACATTTTCCCCATATTTAGTATCTCTCATCCAGCTAAAACAATAGTGGATTTTTTTATTTTTTATTTTTTTTGTTGAATCATTTTCATATCTTGATAGATAATTTGATAAGTCAATTGGTTTGTCAGGCTGACAATGGTGATTCAACAAGGGTGCTCATCACTGAAGGTGGAACCAAAGATCAGTCTAGTTGTGATAGAGTTCGTGCTAAAATCACTTTCGAAAATGATTCCATGGAAGAATGTACCCTGATTGCAAGTAAGCCCAACTCCTGTATTAAAAAGCTCCAAAATCTTGTAGCTTCAGAGGGAAATACCTCACAGATTCCCAAAGCCTCTTTTGGAAATGATTCCATAGAAGAATGTGCCTTGATTGCAAATAATCCCACATCTGATCTTGAAAAGTTCCAACGTATAGCTTCAAAGAGCAAGGCATTGGCACAAACTGCACTAAATGTTCTTACGCGGAAAAGGAATGCACTGGTAAAAGCCTGCTAATATTCTTTTCCAGTGATCAGAATTTTTTGTATTCATTCATTACTATGCTAGGACATGTAGAACATATATACATAGCTTGTATCAGCATCTTGATTGAAAGTGAAACACTTCTGATGCTTATTGAAACTATTTTTGGATTAATAAAATGCCTTGCTTTTATGCTAACTATGAAGACAGTTCACTAGTTACATGCTTGTATTTTGTTCTGTTTATTTAGATTTTTAAAATAGTGTTCTGAGTTTTTCTACCATGGAATTCTCATAGAGTCATAGCTACTATACTACATAAGGGTTAACTTCTTACTATTCTCTGAAGGTAAAAGACTCTGCAGTTGCATTTATCTTTGTCTACGTTTCTTTATGCAGGTTCTTCAGCAGCGCGTGCTAGATGATGAGGTTCTTTTGTGTGATAAAAAAATTAAGAAATTGTTAACTGGTACGTTTTTCGTTGTCATTTCCTTTTATTTTACCACTCTGGTATGTTTGTCTATTATTTAGATTGTCATTGTAAACGATGAAAAACTATTGCTCGTGTTTGTGTTTTCTTGAAAAAAGTAGGTGGTGAAGATGAATTGGATGTAAACGTAGAATCCATCTTAGAAGGCTGTAATGATACATGGGTAAGAAATCAAGGAAGGATGTGTCAACATCTTGAGGATCAAAGCTTACCTCCACAAAATAAGCGGAGAAGATTCACAGAGGCAGTGTTCATCAAGCGAAGTACTTGTCAGGCAAGACATTAATTACTAGTTTTAGTATCACAGTTCTTATGACTATGCGCAGTTTGAACATGATATGATAAGTGTTTTGTGGTGGCATGAAAATGCTTAATTACTACATAAGCTTGATTAAAACGGGAAAGTATCTTATGCCAAATATGTAATGTGTAATTAATTTATTTTGTGTACACAAGATTGTATTGGTGTTGCTAGTTTCATTGAAGTACTTTAACTGATATGGACATGGGTTGATATAATACTGCTAGAAAATTTAAAGGAAATATAAGGTCAGCATAGATATGTTAATTGAACATCCAAGAGAATATTAGAAAAAATATGTAGTATTTTTTTAAAGATTTCCAACAGCCTGCATATGCATCTTTTGTGCGACATTTTTGCATGGTATATGCTTTGGGGGAGATTATTGTTTTAAATTTTAGACATGGCTTGTTAGATTGTGGTGGATTCAACTGTTACACTTCTTCAAATTCTGTGTAATCTTGCAGGAACTAGATGAGATATGTCAGGAAAATAGCTGGCTTCTACCAAGTTATCGTGTTTCTGAAGCAGATGGTATGACTATAAATCTGTATCTGTTAATTAAATTTAAAGAGATGAGATCAATTGAGTTTTTGTGTTCCATATACAAAACATGCTATTTTCAGTTCATCCTTATGGAGTTTAATGACACTAAGTGGTTTATTTGTTGGTGTTCCATTGTTGAGAAATTATCATATACATGATTTGCTTATAAATTTGATGATACTTCTTGAAGGTGGATTCCAAGCTAATGTGGTTGTTAAAGCACTAGACTCTGAATGTTCCTGTGGAGGCAATGTCTGTTCATTTCCTGATGAAGCAAGAGAATCAGCTGCTGCTCAGATGTTAGCCAACTTAAGAAGCATGGCAAAATCAGGCCAGTGATTTGCCTTTCTGTTGTAAGAATAGAAACGGCTTCCTTTTGTGGTCTGTGTCTTCCTTAGGTTCTTGGGTTTTTTTACCTGCAAGTAACAGTATTAATAAACAATATTAAGGAAACTGCAAGGACTTTTTCTGCAGTGACTTAATATTGAGGAAACTGCAATGACTTTTTCTGCAGTGACTTTTTTTATGGACAAGCTTTCTTATTGAATGGTGTGTTTGATTTGTATTTTGAAGGCTACTTGGTTTTCAAATTTGACTGAATGAAGTTAGAAGTATTTCAAGTCATTTCTGATTTTTGTTTTTAAAATTTGTTCTTGAAATGAGCTTCAAATTTAATGAGTTTTGGTTGAGAAATTTTTAGATTTGAATAAACTGTGTTTACACATACACATTTCTATATGATATATAAACACACTATATGTATATACACGTTTATATATACACGTTTATTTGTTTATCATTCTAACAACGAAAAGAATGATTATCTTGAGATACTGATAAAAAAAAGAACAATTTTTAACAATGTGATTATTCATGATTTTTTAATGTATTTTTCATATTCTTTAATAAAAATATTCTTTTGATGTATTCAAGCTCTGCAATGCAAGACTTAGACTAAAATTACCCTCATGATAATGTAGATTTTTTTTTAACTGTGTTCGGTACATATTTCGTTACCATTTTTACTTTTACAAAAATACAATATTACAAATGTATTTTGATGGAGAATTACAAATGTTCTTAAGTAAATATTTATAGAAATTAGTAAAAAATTGTTTTTATAACTATTTTTTATAATTTCAATATAAATTTTAATTTTTTTTTGTTTTAGTAATTATTATATTAATTAATTATTATTATTATTTTATAAAAGATGGATTTCACCAAGAAGCATAGGGACTTTGTCCATTTTATGCACTTTGTCGCCAACGTTTAAAGAAAATAAGTTAAAGTTTTCGGATTTCGTTTTCAATTAAATATATATTTTTGAATTTAATTATCAAAATATATTATGAAGTTGTTTTCTCAAAAGAGATATATTTAGGAAAAAAAAAGTTATAAAGATTTAGAGGTGGCACGAAGAGGAAAAAAAAATTTCCTAAACTGAAAAAAAGGGCTTCATTTCATATGTGTATTTTTTTAGCCATAAAATAATTTCACAAAATCTTCCCACACACTTTAAACAAATTAAATTAAAACTTAATTAAAAATATTATGTTATTTTTTAAATTTAAAAAACTGACCACTAAAAGAGGAGAGAAGTAGCATTACTCAAGTTGTCATAACATTTTTTTTCAGCGTCAATTTGATGTAATTTCTTTCTAGTGTGGATATTCTCTTACTTGAGAGAACTCAAGGAGGAAAACCTCTATGATGATTTATTTTTCTGATAAAATTTAAAATGTTTTGACGAAAAATGTAAGTTTAATTTTAATTTTAGTTTTGGTTTTCTTTTTCATATAATTTTAGTTCTTTAATTTTAAATATTCGTAATTTTTGGTTCAAAATTTTTATTTTAGATGATTTCAATCCCTTATTTTTAATTACATGTAACTTTTTTGAATTTTCAGATTAATTATATGCAACATTTATATTATTTTAAAACTAAATTGTGTAAAAGATTAAAATTGTATAAAAAGAAATGCAAAAACTAAAATTATGGAAAAAAAAGTATAAACTAAATTGTACATTTTACAAAAATATTAGGATCAAAATTTCATTTATCCTAAAATATATCAATTAAAAATTTCATCATTTTTTATTATTTAACACTTCATAACTCAAACTTGCTATTGAAAACTTTCATACTCTCTTTTGATTCTGCAGTCTCTATTACTTATTTTTCTTTCTATTACTTCTTTTTCTTTCCCTTTCTACTCTCTCCCCTCTGAGCGCTTTAATATCAGCCTGCACCTCCATATTTTTTTTTCTAATTACAAAATTAATCTTAATGAAAAATAAAAATGTCCTCTAATAAAATTTAAGATATCCGGATTCCGAAAATCATTTAAAATTGTTTTGATTTTTGGATTCTAAAATCCAAAAGTCATATATGATATACTTTATATTTCTGGGTTCTAAAATTTGGTAGTCAAACTTAATTTCCAATTTCAAATAACTTTCAATTGAGAAGTAATGTAAAATTGGTTTTGACTTTCGGATTCTAAAATTAAAAGTTAATATTGTCTTTCAGATTAAATTAAACCGTGCACGGTCCACAACTTGTTTTGGCTTTAGATAAATTGCTTTCCCATGGTATAATCTAGAAGACAAATAGTAAATAGTAAAGCCAAAACAGGTTTCTTTGTAAGAGTGTAGACAAATCATATTGCTTCTGCCTTTTTAAATTCATTTATTATCTTTTCTTGAATTTTCCATCAACCTATTCTTATTCACATTATTTTTTACTTTAAATTTTTTATGCATTAATTAATAATTTCTTCTTCCTTCACCAACCTATTCTAACTCACCTTGCTTCTAGCTTAATTTCTTTGTAATTAATGCAGTTCTAGACATGAAAAGTTTGTTTTTCAAACCTATCCACCTTCATCACCTCACCTGTCTCCCCCATTAGACTCTTTAATTCACCAACAGATTCATTTAATATATTTTCCTGGATTCTCAACTGGACAATGGAGAGACTCTTCCTTTCCACCTTGCACCTCTTTCACCAGTTACACTCTTTCCACGTTCACCCAATTACAATCCTTCAATTCACCAACACCTTTCACCTTCACCTTCACCTTCACCTTCACCGCCTGCCACACCAATGACTCTTTACACCTTCCTTCACCACCTGTCTCACCAATTAGACTCTTTTCACGTTCACCCACATCTTTCTTCATATTTTTTCAAAATTTAAAAGCTTTCAGATTTTAATTGGAGGCGGAAGAAGTAAAGTTTTAGATTTTAAATTTTATTTGAGGATAATTTCGTATTTTCATATATAGTATGAGGTGCAAGAAGAAGCTCTCCTCCCCTCTTTGCTGTTCTTCTTTCTCCTCCTCTCTCAATATTAACGTTGAAAGTATCAATATTTGAATTTTTAATTTTTTATAATGTCATCTAACATTGATTTTCTTTTTTAAATTGTAAAATATTATATTAATATTTATTTTCGTAAGTTCAATATTTAAATTTAAATTTTTTTAAATATATATTTAAAAATAAATTTTGTATATGGATAATTAAGTCACCCTGTTAAAATTAACAATTCAAAATTATAAAAAAAATAATTAATTTATTCAAATAAAATTAAATAAAACAATTTAAATTTCAAACTAAGAATTAATCCTTTCAAAGTATAGAGATAAGTATTATCTCTCCACGTAACTACATTTTATACTAATATCATATAGTAATATCAAAGAGATAGATATCAATTCAGTAAATATCATCATGTATTCACATCTATCGCTTTATTTTCCATCACATTATCACATCACCCATACACAATAAAAATGAAGTGTTTGTACGTGTTCCATGTGAAACAGATATAACATACTTGATATTAATATATGTATGAAAAATAAAAAATAAAATATACGTATAGTAATACGCCCAGAGCTTGCTTTATCAGGAAATTGGTAGGGTTAAAGCGGAGCAGCCGCACAGGAATTCATTCTTCACGACTCATGAATCATTAGGAGCTTCAAGCATTCGGTCCACACTAGAGAACGAGAGAAAACGGTTTCAGCAAAACAAAAGTAACAAAACCCTTTACTCAAAAAAAAAAAACACTAAAATATATATATATGGACAAATATTACTATAATTTATAGACAAAATCGTACATTTGCTGGAAACAAACATTCACCTCTCCCAACAAAAGAAAAAATTTACTCTCCTGCATATTTCACGTACTTCTGGCATGAATGGTAGAAACCATCTAAAGAAACATTTTACCAGCATTGCAAAGAATGAAAAAATGGCAACTATTGCAGGTTAGAGTCATTAGCATCCGGCAGCTCTCAAGAATTTATCATAGGGGCTCGAAGGAGGTAGTCTCAGAGAATTTTGCAGCCCATAGTCATGAGAATGGTTGCGTGCTTGATCCTGTGTTTGAAATGATTGTTGGGTTACTAACTTCAAATCGCTCTTTGAATATTCCAGTGCCTACACAATGAACAGTGCCAATAAATAATAATCATTTGCAGGAAACAAATCTAAACCCTACGAAATTATTCTTATGTACTTTGGGAGTAATACATCGGTCCACAAATAAATTAAAACAGGGCACAAGACAAATCATGGATTCAAAACCTGACTGACAGAATGGTCCTACCACCCCATCATCCATCAATTATATAAAACAAAGAATATTTGCGATACACTTATGACACTCCTAAAATATTCCTTGTTAGTGGTTGAGATCTCACGAAGACTCCACTAAATAACCTGTGTGCAGTCTTTGCTCCATTCTTATATGAGATTTGATCTATACCAAGGACTGTGTTGCTAGTCTTAGTCATCAACAAATATATGTTCATACCATCTCAAAATATATCATTAAGTAGCTCGTTATAACAAACTGGGTAATAAATTTCAAATAGAAATACAGCGTTTATGAAAATAAATTACAGAAAATATAATCACACAGATGATAATTATAGGTGTATTTCAATTTTCAAAAAAAAAAAAAAAAAATGGTTAAT
>Ga0209700_103759_pt1 | contig 28519 bp, 15 predicted proteins | sample SiratroredBW_FD_187528 | JGI IMG/M metagenome (GOLD analysis project Ga0209700, IMG submission 187528) | Root nodule microbial communities of legume samples collected from California, USA - Siratro red BW (SPAdes) (version 2) | ecosystem: Host-associated > Plants > Roots > Nodule | place: USA... | reverse complement strand
TGCAAACAAATATGATTGGAATACCTAGAGTGGAAATCAATCTACCTAACTCAGTAATCTTCACCTATGATTTGATTACATTAAATACATAGCACTAACATGATTAAGATAAACAGTAGAATAAAAAAAAAACATATTCTATCAGTGCACTAAACAATTGATTTCAGTAAGATAGGATAACTCATAGATATCCCATCCTATCTTGACCACCAAATAGGGTCTCAATATCTGAAGGAGTTAGACAAGTTAGTATACAATTCAATCTGATCATTGACAGTGACATCATGTTGAATTTTTCCCTGAAAGTGTTTGTGCAGTTTAGTCCTCAAATGTGTTTACTTGCTAGCACTTTACTCCTTTTATCTCAAATATAAAATCAAAATGTTAATAAAATGTTAGCAAAATGAATACATCAGGGATCAAATCGTACTTATGTACACTTTTGAGAACTAATTACTCTCAAATGATTACAATATGATCAATTTAACACATCTATGGACCAAATTGTATATACCAACACTTGGACTAAAGATAAAATGAGTGTCTTTCAAGAACCACATTGTGTATTAACTCAGAGGTAGGGTGAATGCTGAGCTCCTCACCTTTGCACAGAAGGACTAGAAGTTTCCTTTCTCTCTTTTAAGTGGATAGAAATTTACAGGTTATAAGGGCATTGGATTGATAAAACTTAATAGCTTGTCTGCAAGACGCTCGCAAAAATATTTGCATAAATATGACGTCAAATTATTGTTTGAGAAACTCATCATTCTAATAACGCTATTTTCTGGTTTGAAAATTCTTCAGCAAGATGTTATTTCTTCTTAGACCTAAATCACACTTGTTTTACGGATTTTCCTCAGATTAAGGTTCCATGTGGTCTCTCAGTGCAATTTGTGTTAACATGCTCAGATGGGTCTTCTCATCCTCTAAGCACATATAGTGTCAGGTAATAACAACATTGATGTATTTCGCTTTAACATTTAGAATGAATGATATTGGTAAAATGTCATTGGTCACACTCCATAAGTGCCCTTCTGGATGTCTGACTTATTTAGAGCATCCAGTGGATGCTTCATTACGCAAACTGCTACCAGCTGTTGTTTCTGCGATGTCATTGAAAAAAATTACAATTATTATGCAATGTGAATATACTCGTAAATCTCTTTCATTTGTCTTGTCTCCTCGTGTGGCCGATAGTTGTTTTATACTATATACCAATTGTTCCAAAGTTTATTTACTTTCATCTTTGATATTTATTCTGCTCAGTGATTCATGACTTTGATTTCTATTTCCAGCACGACAAATATAAATCTGTATGTTAATGTATTTTACAAACATAATTAACAGTGTTCATTACCCTGTTCTTTGTAGAATGAGAGACACACTTGTGCTAACCATGCGATTCTTCCAGAGCAAGGTATTCTATATATTGCTAACAATTGCTTGCCATCAAGTAGCAATGACAAGTAATATTAATCCTAATATTGTCAATGATAGTTGTAAATATGCAAGGAAGTTGGCATCCGAAATAGTGTATTCAAATTATTATTAAATTGAAGAAACTAGCTGTTGCATATAAAAGTATTTCACAATTGGTCCTCAACCCTCAATAGAATTTCAAATGGTTACGCCTAGAGTTATCTTTTATATGACGGAATTTTAGCCTTCCTCCGTCAACCACTGACAACATTGCTCTTAGGTGACCTTTTAAACTTCCTTTCTCACTGCACCTCCCTGACACCTGTGCTTGTCTAATTGTCTGCCCACAATTGATCTACGTAATAATTCCTCCTAGTAAGATAATCATATTTTTGTTAGGATTATTATATCCTTCAGAGTTTGAAGACTATGGTTTGCATGCCATTCTTTAACATACTGCTGAAAAGATGTGTTATCAGATTATACAAAAATGCAACCTTCATGTAATGATTTAAAGTTCTATCATTTTTAAACACATCGGCAAGTTGGTTGATCAATTTCAACTTAATGAACATGTGTTGCGTCAGGTTCAGTGACTTCATTTTTTCCTTTGACTAAATTGAAGCAGCATGCGTACTTCATTTACCAATATACCATAATGGAACCATTCTGATACTCTTTTTTAACAGCTATCATAAGTACACTTTTTTATTTTGTTCCCTACCCATCTTGCATTCTCTTGTAGCAACTGCACACTTAGCTTTATAGTGTTTTTCTATTATCTTTTTTTTTACTTTCATTTTTAACATGTTCTATTCGAGAAAGTATTTAAATAAATTCTGTAAAATTGTGAACTGGCAGTATTTCTGACAACATTTTGGACCTTGTTTTGGTGGATAGGCATTGGATGACAAAAGGAAAGGGAGAGCATGACCTCATATTGCACTTTTGTATGGAAGAAAATAGAAATTACTGAGCAGATGAAGAAGGCTTTGTAGTCTCATTTATTTATTTATTTTTGTTTTGTAATATTCAGGATCCCATTTGTAGTGTACTGTTGTAAAAACATTAGTATAGAGGCTAAGAAGGTGTATCATGGGAAGAAAGAGAAAACAGTGTTAACATTTGTTTAAGCTAACAATGTAACATCATATACCTGTGCATGTGGGTGGTAGAGGGAGTTACCATAGTTAAAAAAGTGCTATAGATTCAGCTCAACCTACCCCCCTCACATTTATTTGTTCATGATTTTCTGTAAGTACAGAAATAATAATTTGTAGCTTCAAATTTTCTTGAATTATTAAGTGGCATTTTGTTACATGCACAAGAAATGTGTAATATGATTCCTATCAACAAAGTGTTCGAAGCATGTTTTACATAGATTTCTGAGGTCTACATATAGAAAGGGAATTTACATAAATATATATATATATATATATATATATATATATATATATATATATATATATATATATATATATATATATATATGATAACATATTTGTAATTTAATTACTATAAGAAATAAGACTTCTTCCAAGCGTGTAGTTCCTGTCAATGTTGGTCAACCAATAACCCAAACATTTAATAAAATACTTCTTTAATGAATAATAACTGACTTATACACAAATAAAAAATTATTTTATTTAAAATTTTATATAGATTTTTATAAATTCATTTATGTACAATTTTAACTTATAATTTTTTATATTTTCTTTTTATTTTATTATGTTAAAAATATTTATAATTTTTTTTATCTAAACATATCTTTAGAGAAAAACACAATACCAATATTTCATACAAGGATTTTCTTAGAGAAGTATTAGGAACATATTTTTCTATAGACATAAAAGGAATAATAAGAACACTTTTCTAATGCTGGTTTGAATTTATTCAAAATTTAAAAACCAAAATTATAGATCCAAACCCGTATTTAATGTATCTCTCTACTTTTAGCTGGCAATAAATTCTCACCAATCAAAATGTATCAGGAAAGGATCTTAGCATTATTCTTTTATTTAGTAATAACATGACCAAGCAACAATAAATAAAAAAATTAATAAACTGTTATTAATAAAGAGATTAAAGAAGAATATTTATTTTATATTTAAGTTTTAATAAAGAATGTTTTTAACATGTAAACTTTATTCATAACTTATTTTAGAAACTATACAAAAAATCTCAATAATTTAAAATGAATAAAGTAAGAGATTAAGAAAAATCTACAAGTGCAAATTTCATATAAAATATATGTTAGGACAATGGACATGTTTGACTCTTGCTGTACCAGATGTTATGTTGCCCACCATTTTCGTCTTTTTCAATACCCTATTTTCCGATAATTTTTCTTTTTCTTTAATCCAATTATTTTCCTTGTTTCTTGCATAAACACATCATTTATTTATTTTATATTAAAAACAAATTATTTAAAAAATATCTTTAGAAATTAATATACATCTTTCTTCAAGCAACTGTGAAAGTTATATTGCTTGTTAGAATTATTATATTAATTAAATAAAAATATTTTTCAAATTACTTTTAAATTAACTTTATCCCAACAATATTTTATTTATTTATTTAAGTATTTTTCTCTGAAAATGCCTCACTTTTACGATTTTCTCCAATTCCCTTTGACTTGCATCACGAACCCAAAATTTCTCGCACTTTCTCTTTCTGCCCCTGTCGTCATAAACAACTTCTGAGTTCCTTTCCCTCTTTCTCGAATTTTCTTACAATCTCGTTTTCTCGGAGGTTGCCAAAGTTGTACTTGCTGTCGGTGAGTTTCATATTTAATTACGTGTTATTCTTCTTCTTCTTAAAATCATTTTTTTGCAATTGCTTGTGTTAGTTCCTTAATTTGGTTTAAATGCTTTGTGTTTGGTGCCACTGTGTTTCAAGTTGTTGTAGTTTTCTTTTATTGTAATTTCTTGCGCTGTGAAAAAATGAGCGTTTAAAGAGTTTGTGATCTTTGGGAATTGTGATAGAATGATATGATGCTCATGATTGTGTTGATTGTTTGAGAAATTTGGGTTGTCAGTGATGCCGTGAAATGAAATGGATTAATTTAGGGAGTTTTGGTTTGTGGTGCTTGTGCTGATAATTTGTATGTTGTAATTTGTAAAGAAGTTTATGAGCAGAGTTCTTATTATACGGAGAAAGTCTGTTACAAGAATAATTGAAGAGATAAAGAGATAAAAATGAGTTCAAATGATGAATGTAACTGCAAAACTAGTGATAATAGCTAAACTAATTATTTATTCTATATGACAGCAAAACTTAATATAACAGAGAGATATTCTGTTATGTACATTTTCAATTTGTTTCTGTTTAAATGAGATGAATGCTTCAATTTGTTGCTGTGTATACTGCTTTGAGGTTTGCTGGTACAAGAATATAGAATTACGTGTAATTGGCTTGATGGTAAAAGTGTAAGGGAGGGAGGGATAGGTAGTGGGTTTGAGAATTTCCATTAACAAAATCTATCATATTAATCTATAAAAGGAAAATTGTGTATGTACTTGGTGTGTTTTGGATTATAGCTTATTGTGGCAAATAATTAGTAATTACCTTCTTTGGATGGTTTCTGAGAGAGCTTTTTAAGAAAAAGGTATTGAAACAAAGGATCACGTAGTTATGTGTGAAGTAAAGTAATGTATTGTGAATTAATAAGATATTTTGGGCATTGAATAAGTTGTTAACTCGGTATCTGTTTGCTCTTCAAATATTTCCTGGTAAGAATCAGATCATTCAGAAACCTTGATTTGGACCTGAACAAAGGGATCGTATGAAGGAATTTATTGGTAATAGTGGATTGAATCAACTATCATTCAATTACAGGTTACTTTGAAGAGGACCTTGTGCAGGCTATTCCATGTCTTCTGTTACAAATTTTGCACATGTACATAAAAATGATGGGGTTCCCAGCCAAGGCTCTAAGATTCTAGGGAGGTAATACATTGATTCTTATAATGTTAATTTTGATAAAAGTTCCATCATTGTTGTGTATTTCCCCTTGTTAAGATTATCATTATATTCTGCAACTGTTCTGTTAAAGTTCTTTTTCATACTTTATTTCTACATTTTTTAAAGTTTTTAAAAGAATGATTGTTCTCATCTCCAGTCCAATTAATTGTGAATCAGTAAAATTGTGACCTTCAGTCTCCCTAGTATGGCTACGACCTACCTGGATTTGTCAAAAGGTCTTGGATATTCAATGTGATTTTCTTAATAATAAAAGTATACACTTTTAACTCAAAAGTCTCCTAAAGTGACGATGGTTGTTTGGAAGCCGCCTAATATAGGTTATATTAAATGTAATATTGATGGTGCAGCTTGTGGGAATCTTGGATTGGCGGCTTTTGTTGGTATTTTCTATGGTAGCAAAGGTGATTTTGTAGGGTGGAGGGGCGGGTAGAGAGCGTTTATTCCTTTCTTGGCAATGACATTACTCATACGGCTGAACTTCTGGCAGTCATGTTAGCCATTTAGCTTGCAGTGTTTAGAGGATGGACTACTTTATGGTTGGAAAGTGATTGGCAGTTGGTGGTTGAAGCATTTTGCAATCCTTCTACGGTTCCTTGGTGTACTGGCTATGTGTAATATTTTGAATTTTAAAGTTTCTCATATTTTTAGGGAGAGGGAAATAGATGTACAAGTAGACTTGCTAATTTGGGAGTTGAGTCTAAGATTGAGTTTGTGCACCTGGATGTTCTTCCTTCTTATGCAGGTTTCGATTTTTTTAGAAATAGGTTTGGTTTGCCAGAGTATATATTTTCTTGATTCATAGGTTTTGATTAGGTTGCCCCATGATGTTTTTGTATTGTTGTTTCATTTTTCTTGTATATACATATCCTTGGGAGAGCAGGTGATTTGTTAGATATGAGATGTCAACCCAGTTGGGATGTCATATTTTTTTAGTGATTCTTTCTTGAATGGCACCTTATTAAAATAAAGTGTACACATTTTAGAATGAGTGTATTCACGAATAACTTAGAGGAAAAAGGTTTCAACTTTTTAGAATCTGTTATGTTCAAGTTGTGATGTAATAAATTTGATGTTTACATTGTAGGCACAAATTTGAAACACAACTGACTCAAAGAAATTTCAAAAGCAATGATGGACACAATCACATCCAGGACCAAGATGGCACACCAGCCACGGTAATAAAGTTAAACAGTAACTTTTATACAGGACATTTTGGGAGACAAAAAATGCTAGAAGGCGTCACAGTGCATTCATGCATTTTTTTTTCTTTGAAAGATACAAGGTGCTTCATACAATTCCATCAGATTATAAGTTTATTTGTAGGAACTTTATTCACGAGCAAGGGGGCTAGAAGAGGAGATCCTCTCCCTCCGTGAACAGATTGCTTTTGCCTGTATGAAGGTATGAAATATACATGTGTAAGTTATGTGTATCTACATCTTCAGCTTTTGAGGAAATTAACTAAATTTAATGGCAGCAGGAACTGCAGCTGTTGAATGAGAAATGCAAACTGGAGAGGCAATTCTCTGAACTAAGAATGGTTAGTAAATGTCTTTCTAAATTATAGTTATATTTTAGCATCTTACTTACATAACATCAGTCTTAAACATTGAATGTTGCATTTTTTATTAGGCAGTTGATGAGAAGCAAAGTGAAGCTATCTCTTCCGCCTCTAATGATTTGGCTCGAAGAAAAGGTTATCTTGAAGAAAATTTAAAACTTGCTCATGATTTGAAAGTAAGTATAGTTTCATGATGATATCAGTATTTTATTGACCCTCTTTTCATTATTTTATTGTATTGCTACTTTTATGGCTATTTTTTATTGGTAGAGATGGAATGCTACCATTACCTGGACAACTGAAGTTAGCTAGTTTCTCTATTTGTTGACATCAATTAATGGCTTTCTTGTTTTGTTTGAATTCGTTTTAGAATGGACACAAAATAATCTTTGCTTTACTTGAAAGTTCACAATTTGCAGACTGATTTTATTTCTCCTGGTGCAAGTATAAATTTTCATTAAAACGCCTGAAAAATTTGATATAAAAAACAATTTACATCAAGAAAGATTTAATCGTTATACTAATCAGGTGGTCGCTATAGTGACACTCATCTTGGACTCAATTCCAATATGAAAAAAACGTATCTTGTAGTTCCTATAAGGGCATGTAGGGACTAAAACTTTAAAACTAAAGAATCATAGTTACAATAGGGACCAGTGTGTTCTATCATCTATAGAGTCAAACTTAATTTTTTCCCATCTAGGATTGAAACCTAAATGAGTGTTACCTAAAGGGACCAAATGATTATTGTAACCATTTAGTTGTTATAGTTTTTCAGTTAAGAAGGATTCCAAAACCTACACTTATGCCCATTGGTTTGGCTCACATATATTTATGTTACATACTCATAAAAGTGAAAGGTTGTTATGCCTGACTAATGCATAAAGGACATAGTAGTTAATCATGATCTCTGGTAGTACAATTGTGCTAGAGCTTGTAGGTACAGTCGGCTCTAGAATGATGGGTGAGGGGTTGAATGGAGCCTTATACTCTTGTTGCAGCGAATAAAAAAATAGGCTATCTAGTTGAACGCCTAGCTGATCATCTATAGAAACATGTTTGTAGGAATGTCTAACAGATCGTCTAACAATAAGAATCAAAGCATTAGCAACAAAAAGAGCAACGAGAGATCAGTACTCAAGAATCTATCCTAGTTCACCCAAATATTAAGCTCGAACACTCCTTTTAAGTGATGTGTCCCATGTCCGACACGTATCGGACATTGACACACGTACGACATGTATCAGACATTGACACGTGTACGACACTAGTACGACACGTATTGGTGAAGTGTCCAATTCAAAAGACATTTTTTTAGGTATCTGACAATTATAACACAGTTCCAATACAATTTTAAAAGGGATTAATACAATAATTTTCTAAAAACTTATAAACTTATTACACAGATAAGAAAAAAATACTATGTATAATAAAAAATATTTAGATTATATATGTATAAATCCATGTCCCCGTGTCCTATATTTTGAAGATTACATGTGTCTCCGTGTTCGTGTCCATGTCATAGCAGTGTCCATGTCAGTATCCGTGCTTCATACATCTAGTCCCCTTAAGCAAGTTCTTTAAGAGCTTCAACTAACTAACACGCACACTTGGTTACAACGAGTATTCTGATCTCTCCAGGTTACAATAAGTATTCTCACCTCTCCAAGTTACACCTTCTTAACCTCCCTTGAAATTAGAAACTCTCAAGAAAACAAATAACACTCTCAAAAAGAGCACAAAGAAAACTCACAAGGGTACAACTTCACAATGTCAAGAATTACAATGGTTTAGCACTTAACCTAAAAGACTAGACGCTCTAGCAGGTTGATTAGACTTTCATTGTAACTTTTGTATCTTCAGCAATATCACTTGAACAATTTGAATTGTTTGGCTTGCTCATTTTTTTGGTTCTTCACCTTCAATACTTTTATATAGCTTTTGAATTTTTCCTTTGATACATGAATTGGTTAAGTTTATATTTTTCAATATCTTTGTATCTTCATCTTTTTTGTAATAGACGCTCAAAATAGAAAGTTATCTTTTTTTAATGATCTACTAATTGTTCTGTTTATTTTTTGTAATTTGTTCCTCTATTTAGTGATGATATGATTACAATAATATTGTGAGATTTTAATGAACAAATATAATTTAAATTAAATTTTGAGAAACTTTTTTGCTGGTAAAACTTTTAAAAGACTAACATAATGAAATTTAAGGAAAAAACTAGTTTGGTATCGAGATTTTTGAAAGATTAATCTAATGACTACCTTAAAAGTTTGCTACAAAATTTTTGTAATATATATATATATATATATATATATATATATATATATATATTTAAAATAATTGAAAGCTTCTAATAAATATTAAATATTTTTTAACAAGAATTTTGAGAATGCTTTTTGACTTTTAGAGGTTTTAAGCATTTTGTTTTCTTGATTATCTACTTTTTGTTCTGATTAGATATTATCAATTTTTATTATTAATTATGAGCAATGACTAGTACATGAATCTTGAATATTTTTTTCTCTTTTTGAGCATACATATATATATATATATATATATATATTAATAATTGTTTAATAGGTATACAAAATATTCGAATAGTAGTATATCCCATTTTGGGATCAGGCACTCCATGCTGGAATCCCGGATTGACTACTATGAAAAGGACAAACCATCATCCTTGTGTTGTAGTTTATTTATAAAATGGGGATGTTAATAATGAAAACATCTTTTCATTTACTAGGTTATCGGGTTAAGGTTAGTAAAAACGAATTCGTAAGACAATTATCTTCCATCCACATTTTCCCAAAATTTCCAAAGCCTTCTCTCAAACGACAAAAATTATCTTGGCCAGCTTTTGGGCATTGAGCATTATGAGCCTTATCAGGTTAAAGTTAATAAAGACAAATTCACAAGGCAATTATCTTCCATCCACATTTCCCCTATATTTCCAAAACTTCCTCTCAAAATGACAGAATAATATGATCAACTTAAGAGGCAGGAGGACATCAAAATATAACTTCCAGAATCCAACTAGAGGCATGATTGACCACCAGTGTCCATAGATTGGACAGTAGATTGTGACTGGCTGGTGCTCAAAATGATATTAATGGGTACAGGGTACTCTATACCATCTTTCCTCGTCAACAAGTGAAGAACCTAAAGTATAGGCATCATGAAGGAATTAATCATGTAGTCGTTACAGTTTATTCCTGCAGAAGATAACTAAACAAATTATAAAGCCAAGATAAATGATGGCTTATGGTAAAGAAAGTAAAGTAAGATAATATAAAATAAAATAAACAAAGTGAAGCAAGATTAGTGAAGGCTCAAACAAAAGAAAGTATAGTAAGATAAGATAAAATAAAACAGTACAACACAATACATGAGAATCCTATCTAGTGGGGTTTCAGAGATGTAGATTTATGAAGCTTTACCTCTAGGAGCGTAGAGACTACTCGTACGATCTGAACCTATGACCTCCAAGTCACAAGGCAGGTACCTTATTGTTTTATCTAGGAAAATAAAATAAAATAATATGCTAATTAATATATGGAGATGAGATACAATGTATATAGACAAACTAGTTAAGGGAGAATGACTGAAACTTTGTTTTTCTCCTTCTGTCAATGATAAAAGGTCAAGCATAATAATGAAGAGAGTCAAGGGATTGAAAAATGAATATTTTTGTTTAAATATCTTGAATCTCCGATATCATCCTTTCCTCTGTTTTTGTTATAATTGTAGAAATAAAGAGTTGATCCTAAATGAGGTGATACTTTATAATCAAGAGTATCTAGATTATATATGTATTATTAGAATTTCTTTTATTTATTTCCGTATCATATATTTATTTAGAGGATATTAAATCTTCTATTTATTGTATTGATTCCTTTTTTCTCAATATAAATAAAGCACCGACACTGTCTCATAAACACATGCTTTCAACTCAGCGTTTCTCTATGTTAAAATGTAAATGTTCTTGTATTATTATTTCTTTTGTATGTACCTAGTTTTAAAGTTAGGGTTTAAGGTAAGTGCCTTGCCTTATTTTGTAACTCCTATATTCATCAATAAAAAGCACAACATAATACACTGTTTTTCCTCCATCTTATTTTTTCTAGTCTCTTCCCTAGAGTTTAACAATTTTGATAACTGTGGAGGAGCTTGCTCTATCTCCAAGGCGGCTCATTGATGGCTCTCCCCTTTTGTTCTAGTTTTCCTCTAAAGGATTTTATTTTTGATGGCTCCAATTACTAACTCACAAAGCAATGCCTTCTCGATTACATTTTTCTTATCATTACAACTAAGTTTCCCCATAGAGTTCTTTAGGCACTGGATCTTGAGTTTCTGTATACAGTCCAAGACCAAATATATGTTTGATTTTTTTTTATTTTTTTATTATTATTATTATTATTTTTTTTATAATTGGGCCATCTTCTTATAAGCATAGTTGGTCATTTAACTACTGGTTGTGCGACAATGTTGTACTGTTTATGGCTGAATGTATAGTCAGGCAATGCTAGTTAGTGGAAAATAGCATGGCTGACGTTATTTATTTTGCTGATTTGCTACCTTGAAATGATGGAATTTTCTTTCAAACCGAACATGAAAGTCATAGCATTTTCTTAGCTTTGTAACAGCTGCCAGAATCCCCTTGTTCTTATTTGTAGTTCAGGTTCCCTACATTACTGCTAGATCCGAAACAACAAGCATTTATTCTGGGAAACTTCAAATCTTTCATCGAGTCATCACTTAATTGAGCCAAATTTGCTATTAAAATATCTAAAATAATTAAGAAAATGATCAATTCATTATAAAAGGGATATTATAGTTGAAATCATATTATTACATACTATTTTCTTAATGATACCAAATCAAGCATTAGTTATATGCTTATTTTGCAATTGATTATATATATATATCGTTTCTTTATTCGTGTACTTCTGGTTAGTGTTATTGATGTACATGATTCTTATAGGCTGTAGATGATGAGAGATACATCTTCATGTCATCTATGCTGGGGTTGCTTGCTGAATATGGTCTTTGGCCTCGTGTTATGAATGCCTCTTCAATATCTAGCTTTGTAAAGGTATGAAATATGTCGTCCTGTATATGATAGGTTAAACATTATAATGCATTGATCTTTGCCATGTCGTGTACTCATGTCATGTCACTTGTTTCATGAATTGTTGAGTGACCTTTGAATGTCATTGTTTGAGTCGACAAAATATTCTAGGACATGGATTAAGAAGGTTAAAAGATCCTGAGAGACTAAAGCGTTGGTCTATGGATTGTTGATATGTATTTGGTGCAGTGCATAGCTGTTTGTTTCAGAATTTTATATGTTGGTGCAATATTTGATTTTATAATAGGCGGATTCAACTATTTAGTTTTTAACAATAGAGAGAAAATAGACCAAAATGGAAATTTTTTATGAGAGACTTCGTATTTGTGTGAAGATAATATTGCACCCATTTCCCATCTCTTCTGTTTTGAATGGGATACTGTGTTGGGATATTTGTCAGATAATGTCTAACTAATGAATTAAATGACAGTTTTAGCTCTTACAATTGAAAATCCAGGAACCTAGGATAGGACAACCTCCTCTGGTGATCATTGCCATTATTGGCAGGAACTTTCCTCTTATACTATGCTAGGAATAAGACTTATATAGTGATCACTGCACACAAGTCTTTCTCCATCTCCATGCTTGTATTGAAACCAGGACACAACCTTGATTTTGGACATTTTCTTCCTGTGGTAACAAGACCCTCCTACAAGTCCTTTGTTATCAGCTTAGGTGAATCTGGATTTTCGTCCTGTGGTAACGAGATCCTTCTACAACTCCTTTGTTGTCAGCTTAGCTGAATCTGGGTTTTGAAAACAGTGGGTGATTTGTGTATCTTCACCTTTTACTTCTGTCTCACCAACTTTATATAGCTCCTTAACTTTCACTCCCTTCCCTTGACACTGTCTTTGACAGTTTGACACTGAATCACTGCCTTACCGTGGCTCTGATTTCATCTCCTCCACTCTAGATTTTCCAGTGACACAACCCAAAGGGCTTGATCCTGTCACTCATTTATCTTGCCCAAGAACAGATCTCATTCTTTCCTGTGGACACATTGATTAGTGTCTCCACTTCTTTGACATGTTTTCCAATCTCGATTTTCTCTTCTTGCTTCAGGGTAGTCATTTTTTCAAAGATGTGGCTACCCTAACTATGCTTGAATCTTTTGTTCCAAGCTGTTCAAAATGACTCCCAATCTGAATCTGGGTTCTCTTGGCATCAATAATCGTACTAAAGCATTTTCATACCATCTATCTGCATATTGCAACTTATTGAATGAATGAATTTCCTGTACCTCAGCGTTTTTCAGCCTAAGTTACTGGTCCGAGTGCACCAGAACTGAGTCAATTCTCAGAGTGCAGATATGGAGTACCCAAGGAAATGATGGGAAAAGGATAAAAATACCCCCATATCTCCGTAGTAATTAGGAGAAAAATATCTTTAGAGTCTTCTCATTCATTTCAACATATTTTTATTTCCTTATTTAGAGAGTTTAATTTTACAAATAGAGGTGATGGGAATGTAATTTGTGTAATTGTGACCGATGAAATAATTCCTTATTTCCTTACATAGTTTAAGTCCATCAATTCAATGAATGATGACAATTTATATCTCATCATTACATTGCTTCACACTTATTCATACTAATACGAGAGTTGAAATCTTAATTATGTTTGGCTCATCCCTTTTTGCTTGTCTTCCTTAGAAGTAGCTTATGAGGAAGCTCTACCTTTTTTTACTTTATCTATAAAAGGCTTTTTAAGTATTTAAGATTTCTACATAATTGTGTTCATCCTGGCTTCTCCTTCTAAGGAGAAGACAAACACAACAAAATTGGGTCAGATGCTTCTTAATAACCTAAATAAAGGAATGGTTATCTTGATAAAGACTGGGCCTTCTTTAGACAAACTTTCGATAAACACTTATCGGAGGTAGAAAAAGGCCAATATGAATTACATAAGCTAAAATCAATCTATACATTTCAAATTTATTCTCATTTAAATTGTACACAAGCTAATTTTAACTTATGGGAGAAGCCTCACTAATTCTTGCCTTTTTATTTTCTTTACAGTGTTTATTGAGAAGATAGTCTAAACAAGATCATGATAAATTCCTTAAGCGTGCATAGCATAAGCTTACTGACAAGACACACGATTCCTAAACATAAGAAAACAAAATTATACCTAAGATAACAAATTACCCTAATATATTACGCATCATTGTCTTCCTCTTCAATGCTTTTAGATATTCTAAATTTTTTTTTTGGTCCTTGTCCAGCATTTACATGATCAATTACAATGGAGGATTCGAAGTTCACATGTAAGCTTCTGCACTTTTGATGATTCACTACTGCTCTTCAGCATTATAATTTGCATCATTATCTTGGCTAAATCCTTGTGAAACAAGCGGTGTTAAACATCTATACTGAAAATTATAGACATGTTCATAGTGAGAAACTGATGCTATATATATAAAACATTGTTCACATTGTTGATTACATGACCATTACGTCATAAATTTTAGGCAGTCTTCGTCTCTAGAGGTTTCTTTACTTGATTGTGTGTTTTTACTGTATTCTCATTTATTCTTCCACCAAGTTATTCATTTTAATATTTGTTTCCATTATATGTCTGATTAGTGATTTCTTGATGCCCATACTTTCGTTTGCGTTATTGATTTAACATTATAGCTCTTTTTGGTTTATACTTTGGTTTTGAGTGAAGTTTCCATTTCATTTTGTCAATTTTGCAGTCTATGGTTGATTGATTATTTAAAAGATCAGTGACTACTCTTTTTGGACAGGATAGAATTGGAGAGTTAAGCTCTGTGCTAGAAAGCCGTGCTGATAATGGTAATCATGTTGTTGAAAGCCCAGGTTCTGGAAATTTGACAAGTCACAATCATAATGATTTCATGGTACTATTGGCATTTAATCTTCTTTCATGCTTTGGCCTTGTATTTTTTGTGTTTGTCATGATAGATTTTCTTTTTTTCCTCATTAATTATAATTTAACTATAAATTCAGTTTCAGCATAACTTCTCCCAACAAAATCTTATCGGGAATGAACAAACTCATCAGTTAACAAGCAATATAGCAGGATATATGCACCCAGCACTTAATGCTGATGTAAACTGGTCAATCAAAGCATTCAACTATCAGCAGATTCCTAAGGCCGATAGGTTGGTATTATTTATCCAATTGTGTATTTTACAACTGTATATATACCTTACTGTCATTAGTTAAGAACAATGTGTAGCATGACACGGTGAGCTATAGTTACGGGTCTGCACAACACATATGGCCATCTCAGTCTTTTAGTTCCATCGGCAGTTTGAAAAGATAAATGAAAAATGGTCAAGAAATTTTGACTGGTGGTTTTTTGACCTAGATGATGGGAAATATTTACTTCTATTTTACCATTTGTCTATCTGCACTTCAACCTTGACAGACGCATTTACATACACACACACACACAATAGAAAAGAGGAACCAACTTGACTATTTGATCTCAATTGAATGTTCAAGATCAGAAGTTCTTTTGAAGGTGACAACTATTTAGAGAAGTCACGAGCTTTACATTTCAATGTTGACCATAAATGTATGATCCTATGGTTGGATTTGTTCAGGGATGTATCTTCTTTCCCGCATGGTTCAATTGATAAAATTGGAGTGCAGGACAAAAACATGGAAAGGAATTTTGTTAATGCCAACATGTATCAACCTCAACCTGAGCTGGATGAGACTGCTTCCTCTGTTTCTGAGGGTAACTCATGTTTCTTATTGTAATATATATATATATATATATGTAAATTATAATAGATAGTATATCTTTTATAATAACGACTGATATTCCTAGATGGCCCTGGCATTGAGAATTTTCAAATTTCTGGTGATGCTATTCCGGGAGAAAAGCTTCTTGGATGTGGATATCCAGTCCGTGGAACTTCTCTTTGTATGTTTCAGGTGAATATTCTTTCCATTAATATTGAACATAGCATATCATCCATAAATTTCCTCTCTATTATTTACTGATATTGCCATTATTCTTGGCCTCACATCAGTGGGTTCGGCATCTTGAGGATGGCACTAGACACTACATTGAAGGTAGATTGGACTTATACCTCTGGGCATTTATTTTGGAATTTTATGCCTGTTTGCTGAGTGGATTGGTCTATAGAAGTTTAACATAAACATGATAATTTCTTTACATGTATGCTTTTCTTGAATTAGGAGCCACAAATCCAGAGTATGTAGTTACAGCTGATGATGTCGATAAATTGATAGCAGTTGAGTGTATTCCAATGGATGATAAAGGCCGTCAGGTTTGAAATATATTAGTTATATGCTTGGTCTGTTATATATGATATACTTATTGCCATATCTGTGCATGCTATAGATGCACCAAGTTTTATTATTCTAAATTAGGACATGCTTGTCTGATAAGACTTTTCTATCAGGTTGCAAAAGCAAAATGTGGAATTTTTGTTTGAATTTGAGGCGATGTTTGTCTTCTGTGCCGAAGTATTATGATTCTAGGGACTGCTAGTAGAAAGTAAAAGCAAGACACGAAGAATTATTCCTGTATGTATTCTTAAGGAATAAAAGAGATACATAAGGGTATTGGATAAAGGGGGGCCATAGAGGAAACCCTGCATCATAGTCAAACTGGCTATTGATGTACAAACTGAACAATTTCATGACAGATATAAGGGTAGAATATTTCTCCACTTGTCTTTTCACCTTTATGGCCTCCACGAAGGTCTCACTTTCCAAGTTGGCTCCCAATGTATCCATAACACATGGGATTTGGGATAAAACTAGGACAGTACGTTAGGATCAGGTCTCTAGATAAAGCGATAATCCTTTTTTTTTTTAATTGACACTATCTTGGCAGACCGGTAGAAGGGGTGAATATCTATTATACAGACAAGACTTCTGAATTACACAATCATATAATAAATGAAAAATGGAAAGTAAACAAAAGGTGATCAGGTCAAATAAGGGAAAATTTTATTTTGACCTTAAATGACAACCAAATAAGATGAAATCTGAATAATTTTATCTTCATCCTAATTATTCAATTTTCTAGAAAATTAATAGCAAAATACACATACCACCATCAAGAATCACACCACTAACCTCAACAACGATGGTGAAATACAGTGGTGGCAACGGTTAACAAGCCCGTGGAAACAGGGCTCCCAAGATTTGGTGCTTTGATACCAACTTGAACTATGTAAGAAAATAAATAATTATTTTATTGATATCAGTCACACCTATTATATTATCATCATCTCTATTTGTAGTAACCAAAACCTTCAACAAGGAAATAAAAATATGTTGAAATGAATAGGAAGATTCAGAAGATATCTTTTCTTAATTACAATGGAGATATGGAGAATATTTTTTATCCTAATAATTTACTATTTATGTATAGACATCAAATTGCATGATAAATTTGGAATGCGAAAAACATTGTAAAGGATTAAAGTTTTAATAGAAATTTAACCAATGCCAACTATAGAAGAAAAGGTACCATAAGTCATTTTGACATTTTTCTGACTTGCACAAGGACTATAAGTTGGAAACAATTTTGAATAGTTTGTAATATGGTCATAGGCTCCATAATTGATGATCCATGGAGCTTTGTTTTGGCACTAAGGAGAGTAGCACTGAAAGAGATACCTTTTCTAGGTAGAGAAAAGAATGAAGTTATTGACCTATATGTGGTAAAGCGTATCTTGGTGTTTTAGTTGTTCTTTAATGAACGAACATGACTCAAAGTTGTTTTCTGCTCACATTTTCCTCATTTGTGGTTTGGAAAGAGTGCCTTCTCTATCTACTTTCTTTTCTGAGTTTGGTGGTTTTCCATAGAGTTTCCAACAAGTTTTTGACCTAATCATCCTCATATCATTGGTCTATTTGTTGCCAAAGTAACTATGAGATTTAATAAGTTGTGATATCTCTTAGAAAGTTAATTTGGGCTTAATTCAACCCTACAAAACCAGTTTGTGAGGTGAGATTTGTGTCCACTTATATACTATAATTTCACCATTATTTCTAGTTAATATGAGATATCCAACATACTCTTTCACGTCAAAGATTAGTAATCTTGAGCGTGACACTAGATATTTGTGGATGGTCCGATATCAGCTGACACAATGAACCAAACAAACCTTGTTGGCATAAGTTCTGATACCATCTTAGAAACTGGTCTTAATTCTAACTTAATCATGCAAAACCGACATGTAAGTTGAAGTTTGCACCCAATTATATACTATAATTTGGTCATTATATCTAGTTAGTGTATGATCTCCAATAATATCTTTGTCTCCTTGTTTGGACAACTGTAATCAAGTCTTAAGTTCATAAATCTTGTAAGTGTTCTACATGTAAGTCAGAAACATCATCCAATACATCTTTTGCAATTGGGAGGAGTAAGTATGGCTTCCCAATTCAATAGTCCATCAATTTCACAAGTCATGCAATCATTAGTGAATTTTCTAACTATTGGTCGAGGAGTGTCTCCGGTCAAGTAGCCCAACTTTCTCTTTCCGACAAGGTTGATTTCACTAATTGAGTTCATTCAACATATATTTACCATTCAGCTTTTGGATCTCAAGTTGTAAATTGGTACATGTGGACAAGGAATCATATATAATAAAGGATGATATTTCATTACCACCAAAATACATGGAAGACAAGGTGGAGTAATAACATCGAAGGTTACCTCACAATCACAGCCGAAGTTCTGATATCATGTGATTTTAGGGACTGTGTGGTGAAATAACAATGACAGGGAGAATTATTCTTGTATGTGGGTTTAAGTCTAACGCAACTCTATAAAATCAGCTTGTAACTCTACTTGGATATTGTATTTTGGTACTCTCTAGTTGATGTAGGGCTTGTTTTTATTAATAAAATTGAAAAACGCGAAGTAAATTAAAGGTGAAATCAAATTCGAGAGATTTGATTCTGATCCACAATAATAACCATATCAGAACAATCTGATCCTCATCCTAAATCAGATAACTGGTCTTTATCCTAAATCAGATCAAATCAGAATAATGTGACCTTGATCATAACTATTCTCCTAGAAAAATTAATTCCAAAAATAAGCACAGTTGTCAACACATGCCATAAAATAAAATTGTAATGCTGTGAAGATAACTTTAATGTAATGAGGGGATTTAGATGCTTTGGGGACATTAAATGGCCTAAGTGGAATATGATAAAAGGAGTAAAATGATATTCTTCTGCAGTCTAAATAGTTTATTTTACAGGTGTGCCTTTGATTTTTCCTCCTCCTTTTGAGCATAAATCTAATAGGCTTCTCTCTGAATTTAATTATGGCTCATTCAATATTTGATATATATTTGAATTTACTCCTTTTTACACGAATATATTACGGAACTTGCATATATATCTCCTGTTCAGTAGAATGTTATTCCTGACTTATTTGTCATATTTGTTCTTTGTTAGGGGGAACTGGTCAAGCTTTTTGCTAATGATCAAAACAAAATAACATGTGGTAAGTTCATTTTCTCTTGAATCTATAAGACTATACTATAACTTGGCACTTTTTTATCTATTTGATGCTCAATAATATTTTGATGGGCTAAATTAGATTACTACAAAATAATGATTGTTGAAAAGTTTTATAATTAATTTAGTTCACTTGACTATAGCTTTCTCTTCTTGGAGCTAAAACAGTTAAACTAGGAGTTGATTGTGTATTGAAGGAGAAAATTCTAGTGTTTGTTTGAGTGTATCCTTTCACCTTATCTTGGCTTTATACTGAACTACTATACCTTTAGATTAATAAATCCAACTACACCTTACTAGCACTTGAACTATGTATGGAAATAACAAATTATGAAATCCTTTAAAACAAGGAAATAAAATTATGTTGAAATGAATAGGAAGATTTTGAAGATATTTTTTCCTATTTACTATAGAGATATTAAGAATATTTTTATCTTAATAATCTACTATGTACAACATTCTCTCCCAAGTTGGTGAATGAATATCAATCATTCCCAAATTGCCTACAATATCCTAAAATTTACCCTTAAGAAGCCCTTTAATGAAAATGTCCGCTATTTGAAATTTGGTAGGAATATAGATTGTAACCACTATGCCTTGGTCAAGATTATCTTTGTTGAAGTGTCTATCATTTTCAATATGTTTGGTCCTGGTAGGAATATGTTGGACTGAATTATGGACAAAACTCTGAGCTAACTTGTAATCACAGTACAATTATATAGAGATGTCAATCTTTATTTTAAGGTCATCAAGTATGATCTTCATACTCCTTGGGCGAGGGCTCAAAATTCAGCTTCTACACTAGAGCAAGATATTGTATCTCGTTTTTTTACTTCTCTTGGTCGTCCAACAGTCACCAAGAAACATAAAATACGAGGTAAATTTTCTATCAGGAACAGAACTTGCATAATCTACATCAATTTATGTCTTTAGGGTCAAAGTATCTTTTTGCCTGAACAGGAATCCCTTTCCTAGGCTTGACTTCAAGTACTAAAATTTTGTCACCTAGTTGTGTATATCTTTCTCCCGAATCATGCATAAATTGACTTACCACAATAACTGCATAAACAATTTTTGGTCTTGTGTGGTAACTAAATAAGTTTTTATACCAATCTTTTATTCTATTCAATAAGAACTTCTGATTTTGTATTTAGAATCGAATTGATAAAAAAAAACGAAAACAAATGTAAAACATTGGTAACCAATTAAATCTGAAAATTTATGGATTGATTGATTTGGATTTTTTTTTTCAGAACCGAGCCATGCAATTCAATTTGCGGTTTGACACTTCTGAATTGACACAAACCAAATTGAAATCAATTATTTAAATATTACTACATTATCTGTTATCTCAATCATATACCAGAGATTTGTATGCGAGAGAAAAATGTAATTACCTATTACTTAAATCATATACTAGAGATCCTGCTTTGCTTTCTCAGTCTTTACTTCTTTTCAAGTTGTTCCTTAGTCCTTGAGAGGGAGATGGAGATGATATATGAAGATTTGTCAGGGCATGGAGTTTAAAGTTTCTCATATCTTCTGAGAATCATTGTGCTAATAAATTGGCCTCCCTTGGCATTGCTAATAAGTTAGATTTTAGTTGGTATAGTATTATGTCTTCTTGCATTAGTCTTGACTTTTTTATAATAGGTTTCAACTTCCTATGTTTTGCTTAAAATAATTTTTACAGGGAGTTTGTTTTGTTTTCCTTTACATGGGTTTGGTCTGGCACCTCTAGCTTCTTTGTTTTTTTCTTTTTTAATAATATGTTTCATGTAATGACATATGATTGGTGACATTTGGAGTGTCAGCTTAGTTGAGATGTCAAAGTTCATAGTGATGATGCCTAACATAAGTTTTATCAATAAAAATCATATTCTAAAGATGTGTATGAAAAAGGAAAACCTATTGTACCTAACTTGGTTTGTGTCTATAAATCTGTGACAAAGAAGTAACACAATATGTTTAACATATGAATGAAGTGGAGGAAGAGTTATCCTGGTGGTGTGAATGTTACATTGTTAGCCTTAGGAGTGAAAAGTGTTAAGCAAAATAAATTATCACAGGAAGGAAATAATATAGAGGGACTGATTTTGATGTTTATGTTTTTGAATTTCTTGCAATTTTGTATAGGTGTGTGTAGGGGTATGTAAGGCTTATGAGAGATAAATCCAAGGGTTATGCCACAACATATAAATATAACATATCTACCCTTTTTTTCTTTGTTTTTTCCTTTGTTATAAAAGCATAGACACTCCTTTGCAGGTAAAATAGGAAGAAAATTGTTAATGTGTAAACAAATTGTTTAATATCATACACAATGTTGAAGAGAACACATCTTTAATTATAGTGGAGTAGAGAATGAAACTATTTATCATGCTATAACATTAGATCATCTTGTCAAAAAAGATAAAACCAAATATATATACTAATAAAAAGTTATACAATAAAACCATGAAATCGATCTAAAGCAAATCGCAAATATTGGTTTGGTCTGGTTCAGATTTGGTTTTATGTTCTCTCAAATTTAGAAAGAATAATATATTTCTTCTATATTTCAATAATGAGGTCATTGAACCTATAAATACATGATCCTACTAATTATTTTAGGAAATATAGAGAGCTAATTCTAAGGAAACAAATCTCTGTAATTATGATATTGTTTTTAAATACATTATCCTAGTATTAATTGCAAGATATACTTGTAATAAACGAATAAAATTATAGCAAGGATAAAATAAAAAAACTTCCTAGAATACATAATGAGCATCACAGTTTTAACACTCCACCTCAAATTGGTCAATAAGTGTTTTCCATTTTCCACCTCAAGTTGGTGAGTAAGTGTTCTCCATTTTCAACTTGGATATAATTCTTTTAAAGTTAATGTAGTTTAGCCCTTTGGTGAGCATGTTTGTAAGCTGATTTTTAGTGGACACATATAGGGTGCAAATCAAGCCACTTTGTAGCTTTTTCTTGATAAAATGTCTATCCATCTCAGTATGTTCAGTTCTATCATGTTGTACTGGGTTGTTGCCTATAATAATCGCAGATTTATTATCCGAATGTAACATCATAGGTTCATTCCACTTTATCTCTAGGTCTTCCAATATAATCTGGCTACTACATTATGTTTTTTGCTCTTCCAAGTAACTAGGTTCCCACTAAGGAAGGTGCAATACCTCGTAGTTGATCTCCTATCCACAACTGACCTCACATAATCTGCATCCATATATGCTTCAAGACTTACACTCTTATTTCATCTAAATAAATCCCTCTTTCCGAAATTCCTTTTACATACTGAACAATTTTTAGAGCAGATTGTAAATGAACCTCCTTTGTTGGTGCATAAATTGACTTATTAGACTCACAATAAAAGCAATATCTGGCGTAGTGTGAGATAAGTAAATAAGTTTGCCAGCAAGTCTGATACATTTCTTTGTTCATTATAATATCCTTCTTTGAACTTCCCAACTTTATGTTTGGATCAAATGGACTACTAGTTAGTTTACATGTTGTCTTCCCTATTTCTTTAAGCAAGTCAATAATATACTTCTGTTGGGATATGAAGGTTCCTTTTCTGGAATGAGCCACTTCAGTTCCCCAAAAATATTTAAATCTTCCTAATGTCGTAAATCTCAAATTAAGTGAGTTTGTAGCTCACTTAACCTCACAAAAATGGCTCGTAGAATGCAGATTGTACCCTACTTATATATTACGATTTTGTCTCATTCTTAGTTGATGTGAGATCTCCAGCTCACCCTCTCACGCAACAGCTCAAGCGTGTGAGTGGTTTAATAGGAGGCTAATAACGGTGAAGAACTTGACTAGGATAGGCTCTTAATGGCTTTGATGCCATCTCAGTGAGTTTTGCATCCAATTATATATTATAATTTAGCTTTATTCCTAATCGTTATGGGATCTCCAACATATTCAAATAGAACCACAACTTTTATGTTTGGTTTTGATGTATTTTTATCCAAAAACCGAACCAACCCACACCTTGAACACCCCTAGTTCTACCTTCCAACTTACCTGTTGAGGAGATTAAATACATATTTTCTTTGGGAGATGAAAATCCCCTTTTTTTGAATAAACAACTTCTATTTCAGGACAATCCTCAAGTTTTCCAAGGTCTTTCATTTCAAATTTGGTCATCAATTTTTCCTTCAAAGTCAAATTCATTGTTTCATCATATCTTGCAAGAATCACGTTATCCACACAGATTAACAACAGTGTAAGTTTACCTGTAACAAAGTATTTAATGAATAAAGTATAATCTCCTTGGCTTTAGTTATATTCTTAGGAAAGTATTGCTTTTGTAAATCACTCAAATCATGATCTTGGAGATTTTTAAGACCATAGAAGGCCTTCTTTAGGACACATACCTGGTTCTTTCTACTATGAATTTCAAATCTAGGAGGAATCTCCATATACACTTCTGCTTCTAAAGCTCCATGATCCAACTAGTATGAGTCCCATCTAAAAATGAGTTGCTAGAGTTAGAACATCTTGAATTATATTCATCTTTGCTATTGGGGAAAAAGTCTTCTCGTAGTTAATTCCGTAAGTTTGAGTGTACTCCTTTATAACCAATCTAGCTTTATACTTGCCTATTGACCCATTTGCTTTATATTTCCCTATAAATATCCATCTACTTTATAAGGCCTTTTGGTCTCTTGGATTGTTGACAATCTCCTATGTTGAGTTTCTTTCTAATGCATCCATTTTCTCTCTCATGGCTTGAGTCCACAAGGCTTCTTGGACTAAGATAGGAATTTATGTGGCATCAATGCCAACAATAAAGCTTTGATGTCTATTAAAGATATTGCCAATGCTGACATACTGAGAAATAGGATATTTAACGCATGAAATTTTTCCCTTTCTCCATGCAATGGGTAAATTCTCAGTAACAGTTACCTCCTCAACGTTACTTTGAGGGTTCCTCACCTTCAAGTCAAACAAGACCCAGAGTCAAAGTGAGTTGTCTTTGATATTTTTTGCCAAAGAATGTCTTCTTTCTCATTATGAGTTGGTTCAATCGTATTTGTTTTGGCTTCTTTTGGTTCTTGAGCATCCTAAAAAGATAGATATCGTAATGATAGGAAGGAGAGCTCTTTCGCTTCAAGTCTTGAAGCGGAGTGTTGACAAAAAAAGTTCTATTTCAGAAAAAGTTACACTCATGGTGATAAAGATATGACAAATCAGGATGATAAGATGTGTACCTTTTTGTATTAGAATGATAACTAATAATTACATATTTAAAATCTCTAGGATCTAATTTATTGCAATTAAGATTATAAGAGTGAACAAAAATAGAACATCCAGTGACTCGACAAGGTAGAGTTAACACTAGGAGAGTAGAGGGAACGAAAACAAAAAAGACTCAATACGACTAATGTTATGTTACATGAGTACAATCGTCAATAAAAGTAATAAACCATTTCACTTTAAAACTGGATTCTTAAACAGGTCCCCTAATATAAAAATTAATCAAGTGGGAAGCTACTCTTCCTACCACAGATGGGATAATATGCATGGTGATATTTTGACAGTTTGCAAATATCAAATTTGGAAGATTGAACAAACTCTTTAGTAAACCAATGAGGGAATAAGGATTTGTTAAGGTTGAATGAGGAATGCTCGAGTCTTGTATGATAAATCCATATTTCGGAACTTGCTCGTGTTTCTGATGTTGCTTGTTAGCTAATGACTTTTGTTTTGTTTTGGTCATTGGATTCCAACAAATACAACCCACTTTATTCCTTAGCAATTAAAGTTGTCTTCCTCATGACAAGGTCCTGAAATAGCCATTAAGAGAAAATAGTTATTGAACAATTCAAATCTTTTGTAAGTTTTTGTATAAAGATAAGACTATTGGTCAGTTGTTGGACATATAAAACAATAGATAGTTTTGAAGTTATATTCCCAATCCTTATATGGGTACACTATCACCATTTGGAATTGTAATCAGTTGTTATTTGGTCATTTTGACATACGAATTGAAAAGCTTAAGAAATGGAGTAATATGGGCAGTTGTTCTTGAATCAACAATCTAAACACCTTGAGACAAAGGGCCAATAGAATGTGGTCTTACCTCTCATGGATAAGATATACAATTCATAAGACTTAGTCATTGTTCTCAAACTATCAAGTTCCATTTCATACCAGACATTGAAAAATATACACAAAAACGATGACATAACAAAGATTTAGCCTTTGTTGTTTTGATTAGTAACAAAGAGAGTCAAATTGGCAAAAATAAAAAAATAAAACAAATTAGATGTACTCAAATCAGAGTCAAATTAGATGTCACGACCCCTTGGAATGGGCTCAGGAGGTCCCGGTGACCCTGTTTATCCTGGCAACGAGTGGGCTTTCCAGGCAAGGGGTGTGTCCTATATGCATTGATACTGGCGGTGACACATGACAATGTGTGGCAACTATGTTGACAACGCACCTCTCGGTTTTGTGATCGCTAGAGTGGGGCACACCATTTTAGCCCACCACTAACTTCAACGGCGATAACAAACAATGGTGGTAGCGGCAGTGACTATTAGTGAAATAGTAGAAACAGGACTACCAATATGAGGGCTCTGATGCCAACTTGAACTACGTAAAGAAGGGTAAATAATAGCTTCAGCCTAATAAGTACTGACATATTTTATTTTTATAAGAAAAAAAACAGCCGTAATACTAAAACTTTAACTTCATTAATTTTGTTTGAACTCCATTAATAGTTGAGGTAATTGAGGACATGTTTGGTTTTTAGTAATTGCCATGTGTATTTATTAAAGAGAAAATTAACATTAATATGCAATTAACCTTGAAGCGAACCACTCAAGATTTTAAATTTAGAAAGCAAAAAACAAAGGGTAAAAGGCTCTATTTAAGGTTAGTAGCATATTAATGTTAGTTCTTCCTTTAATGAACACACAATGACAATTACTAAAGACCAAACATGTGTCCAACTGTCTCGAGCATTAACATGAGTTCAAACAAAACTAACAAAATTAGAGTTTTTGTACAAAGACTATTCTTTTTTTTTTTCTTTTGTTTCTTATAGTACTAAAACCGAAATATGTCAATTCTTGTTGTGATGAACCGACTATTTATCCAATAAAGAATTATTTTATTGATAACCATCGCACTAATTACATTCTCATCATCTCTATTTGTAATAATCTAATCTTTTAAAATGAGGAAATAAAAGAATGTTAAAATTAATAGGAAGAATTTGAATATATTTTTTCCTAATTACCATGGAGATATTGAGAATATTTTTATCCTATTAATCTGTTATTTACAACAGTAGCCTTTTGTATTTTAGCTCTTCAACAGTCTCCCTTGGTGATTCTATTTTTTGAATTTTGGTTCAATTTTGACTAGATTTGTCACAAAACGTGTAGGAAATATATGATTATAATTCAACAATTAGATCAATGAAGATTACATTTTACAAAATGTTATAATTCAAACGACTGTATTTATTGGTGTGCACCACATCACAATACAATCTGCCATGTTAATATGGAGGATATTTTCTGTGGCCACTATTAAAGATTTCACATCAAATAGAGATATGGACAAATTATGATGAATAATTTGGGTGTAAACTTGACTTATAAGCCGATTTTATGAGATTAGGTTACGTCTAAGCTCATTTTCTATGATGGCATTAGAGTTTATTTTAAAAAGTTTGTTGGGCCTATTTTACTACTCGCTCTTAGGCCACCATCAATCCCCACAAATAGTTAGTTCACACTTGAAATGTTCAATTTTTGGTAGAGAGTGTGTTGGAAATTCCGCATCAAATTAAATTATAATATTGAAACAAGTGCGAACACCTTATTTACAATAGAGCCATCAACTCTTGTTAATAAAATTGTGTTATATTCGTGCAAGTATTGTATAATATTTGTGATATTATTTTGGTATATTTCTTCTTATGTTCTCTAATCACAGTTTTCTGGTGGATGACTTTATAGACTCTGAAATGAAACATGAGATTGACACATATCTGTCTAAAGGAGAAGCAGTATTCAGTGTTCTACTCTTGGTAGGTCTGATTTATTTGGAAAATCCTTTTATGATCTGATCTTATTCATTATATTTATGCCTAATCTATGTGGTTCATGATGTAACTTAAGAGTTCTTGAGCAATTCAATATATCTCATGAACCAGCTGATCTTGTCGTTGACATAACACAACGTATCACATATTAAACTGGTGGAAGAAAATACTTAATTGTGCACAAACGAAAAGTTCCTTTCAAATAACCTCAAACTGTTTCTTTTGAGTTTGACATTTCAAATGTTTATTAACTCGTTAAAACTTTTTAATTTTAGTCTGCTAAAATTAAGTTCTGAGAATCTTGGCATCTACTCACTTTTTATATTCTAATTTGTTTCAATATTATAATAGATGGATTCTTCCGAGAATTGGGAACGAGCAACCCTGTACTTAAGACGAACAGGATATCAAATTAGAATTAATGGTACTGAAGCTATAGTAGTTGCTGAGAAATTCTCAAAGGACTTATCGGTATGTCATTCCAACTTCTAGTGCAAATAACTATCACAAGTGCCATTACTGGATCAATTATCAATTGTAAATGTATAAAACCCTTCGTAACGCTTTGTAGGAACTTATTCAAATCATATAACAACTTATGCAAACAAATATGATTGGAATACCTAGAGTGGAAATCAATCTACCTAACTCAGTAATCTTCACCTATGATTTGATTACATTAAATACATAGCACTAACATGATTAAGATAAACAGTAGAATAAAATAAAAACATATTCTATCAGTGCACTAAACAATTGATTTCAGTAAGATAGGATAACTTATAGATATCCCATCCTATCTTGACCACCAAATAGGGTCTCAATATCTGAAGGAGTTAGACAAGTTAGTAT
>Ga0209700_103758_pt1 | contig 28520 bp, 24 predicted proteins | sample SiratroredBW_FD_187528 | JGI IMG/M metagenome (GOLD analysis project Ga0209700, IMG submission 187528) | Root nodule microbial communities of legume samples collected from California, USA - Siratro red BW (SPAdes) (version 2) | ecosystem: Host-associated > Plants > Roots > Nodule | place: USA... | reverse complement strand
AAATATTTGTTCCCAAAGTTTTATGGTCAAGGTAATAATTTTACTTATGACAATTATGTAATATAATTAATAAGGAACTAATAAACACTGATAATTTAGTTTTATTTGACATTTCAAAATATATATCATGTATAATATGTATAAATGTTTAATATTTATGTTTTTTTTTAATATTTAATAATAATAATAATAATAATAATAATAAATAATGTTTAATATTTATCTTTAGAATTAATGATTATGTTTTTCTAAATTTAGTTATTTGAAAATATATTTTGTGACAGATGACTATGATACTTATATATGTAAAAGAATTCATTAAAGGTAATATATAATTAGCTTTGATAATGTTATGGAATGCCATGTATTTTAAATTATAAAGTCAAAGTATATATTTATTACATATATTATTTTCTACTTTTAAGTTTATGTAAATAAAAGAAAATTATTAAACAAAAAAAAAATAGTATTATAGGGTTTAACATCCATCCATCTATATATATAAATTCTCTCATCTTGCATACATATACACATACATAAGTGTAGAAAGCTAAAGAAATTCAGACCTTCTTCACAAAATTAGTATGAATATCAAAACTTCAATGTCATTTTTTCAAATTCTTTGTATTGCTCTTTCCAGGTAATAAACTCATTTGTTTTGTTTAACATGTTTTCTAGTTGTAAGTTTTATTTTTTATTTTATTTTTTGTATTTTCATCCTAACATTTTATATGAATAAGATGAGATATAATATTAACCACACACACGTCAAATTGTTAGATATTAATTAATAAAAGATAAGAAAAAGTTTGATATTGGATATAATTTATAATGAGATATTGTATAAATTTAAGGAGAAAGCATGTATACACCAACACCTGCAGGAACAGTTTGCCAAATAGGTGGAGGATATTGTCCCAACGAAGCAAATTGTATGAAGTTTTGTAAATCATCTGCCTATAAGAATGGTGGTTATTGCATTCCTCGTGGCAGTGATAGGTGTTGCTGCTCCAAAGACAATCCTCCTCCTATGTAATATTTTTATTATCACTTTTTTTCACTCCTATCATTATGCATCTCTAATAAAGATTTGATTTGATAAACTACTCCTATCATCATTATATAATTAAAGATTATTTATTTTAAAAATAAATAGATTATAATAAATATGTTGACTAGAAAAACATTTCAGAAAAATACCAAAAGTGGTTTTTGGTAGAATTATATATAAAAAAAATCAAGTTGTCAATAATATATCCGGTGATTCATTCAGCAAATTTGTTAAATTCATCTAACAAATTAGAATTCATACAGCCAGTTCAATCCTAGAAGTGTTTAGAAGACAATTCAAATTAAATCTGATATGTAAAATTTTTCAGTTCTCAACCACATGCTTAATTAATTTGTATCTCGTAAAATTTAGTGTCTTCGACCATATATTTTTGGGTTATTTTTTTATTTTGTAATTTAGAAGGTGTTTGAGTTGTAATTGTGTTGTTAATTGTTTAATAAGTAAGTGAAGAAAGTTGATCCTGGATTTTTTACTTAAACTTGTTTTGAAAATATATAATATTTTTATCCACGTCAATAAAGTTTCTTAATTCTTATCATTGCATATATCTAATAAAAGTTTGATTTAAATCTTACTTAATAAGTAGAATTAACCATTAATCCACTCCTATTTTTATATATCACTAATAAAGATTTAATTTCATAAAATATATAAATTGTTAATATAACGAGACGCTTTTCCATCTTTTATTATTATTTATACATTCACCACAGTAACAGTATTCAACGCTTTTCTATATAATTTAATAAAAAACAATAAATATATCATTTTAAACAAGTTTACTGAAAATTTTATCTTTAAATAAATTGTCGTTATTAAGACATAAATAAAATAAGAAAAGAAATATGTACCAATCAATTAATTGTTTTTATATATATAATTAAATATTAGGTCTTTTAAATTTAAAATAATTTATTCTGAAATAATTTTTTAAAATTATTTATTTAATATGCATATCGGATTTCATTATTAAAATAAGTTCAAAATTGTTTATTTTAAAAATAAACAGATTATAATAAATATGCTGACTATAAGAGCATTTAAGAACATTTAAAAAATATCAAAAGTGATTTTTGGTAGAACTGTACAAAAACAATTGCAAGTTGTGGATAATATCTCCCTAGATGCGAGTCTCTCAAACATGATTCATTCAGCAAATTTGTTAGATTCACCAACAAATTAGAATTCATCCAGCAAATTCAATTCTAAAAATATTTAGAAAATAAAAATATTCAAGTTAAATCTGATATACAAAATTGTTTAGTTGTCAAACACATGCTTAATTAATTTGTATCTCAAATTTAGTGTCTTTGACCATATGATTTTGCGTTATATTTTTATCTTGTAGTTTAGAAAGTATTTTGAGTTGTAATTTTGTTGTTAATTGTGTTGTAAGTAAGCCAAGAAAGTTGATCTTGGTGGTTTTTTTAAATTTTGAAAATGTTTTAAAATTTAATAAGAAATACCTAATAAGTATATTTTAGTTGGTTAACCTTTTAATAAGCTAAAATATTTAGTTTACTAGAAAAAATAACTTAGTTGATATAAAAAATGTTTTACTTCACTAAATCATTTAATCATTTAGAAGAACTTTTAATAGTATAAAAATGTATCAGCCTTCATTTTTAATGATTTTAGTAAGTCAAAACACATTTTAACGAATTAAAATAATCAATATTACATAACAAAGCATTCAATGTAAAATATCATTTTGAAGTGACTTATGAGAATTAGGCAGTAAAGTTACTTTTGACCATAATGTATTTAACAAAATTTAATAAATATTAATAAGTTAATTTTATTTAACTTCCAAAATATATATGATGCATAATAGGTGGATATTTAATATTTAGTATACTTTTAAATAAGTAATATTATTTTTTTCATTAAATTTGTTCAATGTTTTATCTTTCTAAATATAATAATTATTTGTATTAAGTTTATAATTAATTGTATCAGAAATATTAATTATTCTGATCAAAATTAGTTTAGATAAATTTCACAAATAATTAATTATTATTATTATACACCTCCAACAATCATTCACGAATTAATTCACGAAATAATTCAAGTTGTTGATCAATTGCATCTCCTGTTCTTACATCCAAAATCATTCTTTGAAATGTTTAATATAAACCAACCAATACCTCACTATCCATATTAAAATTTTTGTCATAGTGATATCTAATACAATAAAAATAAGTTGATAAGAACAAAGAAGATAATGCAACTTAGTAGGAAAAATTTAGATGTAATCCACTTACCTAAGATTGAGATAATAGGTTAGTGCATGGAGAGGCCTATGTAGTTGTAAATTTCACCTAGTATCAATAATTTTCCACACTATTTTATACCTTGTTTCTTGCTTTTGGAATTTTTCAACAATTTGCTCCTTAGCTTTATCGATTTCTTCATAAATATTTGGCACTACTAGTTTTGGATCACCATCTTTAAGCCTCCACACTTTTACAAATGGAATCCCACATTTTAGGCAATATGTGATTGCCCTCCAAAATCTGTCATTACTCGAAACTAGATTTATCACTTGCTTAGTCTTAATTTTAATAGCATGTGAACTAGTAGCTCATTCTTCTGAAACAAACAAACATTACACACGCACACACATACACATGTAAGTGATATTTTCTTTTCATTGCCAATGGTATTGTAAAATAATTTGGTTCTCTTTTTCATTAACATTCTCCTAGTTGTCATAAGGTTAGAAGCCTCATCTTTAACTACTTAAATAACATGAGATGCTTCTCTCCAATTTCAACCATTATACTATTTAAGAACTCATATTTTTCCCATCTTTTATCATATCACTAGTATTAATAGTTTCTTTTTTTAAGAAAACAACAATATTACCTGAACTATTAACAAGAAAATTAGTGAGTGATCTTCTTTTTCAATTCGTCCAACCATCATACATTAATGTGTAACTCCATTTCTCCCGATCACTCCTATATTTTTTAGACATTTTTGTACATTGTCTACAACTTTTTTCAAATAGAAAACTCTTACCTCATGAAAAGAAGAAGGTTTTAAACTTTTTACATACTATCCAATAACCTTTAGCATTTAGATAAAAGGACAACTCCTTACAAGATTAAATGGCAATGCATTAACATAAATGCAGTCATATACTTCTTCAATTACATCTTCTTTATCCTTGTAAGATGCATTGATTGTCAATTGCTGTAGATCATTTTTTTCCTTTTGCTACTCCCCTTTTAACTTTTGAACAATCCTAGTTGTTATCATTTTTCTTTTCTCTTTTACTCTTCAGCTGCTTCACAAATATTTCATTCACCTCAAAACACTACAACAATTGAATAACATCTTTGTATTTTTAGCCCAACAAACACAAGAACAAAATTTACACTGCACGGACATTTGTTGTTGAAGAGTTGAAGGGCTACTCACCCACTGTCCCATTGTTCTAGTGTTCCCGTGTTCTACTATTTCATTGTTCCCTTGTTTCGTTGTTCACAATCTTTCATTATTCCACTCTTTTGATGGTCCATAGGTTTTGCTCTTTCACTCAGTTTGTGTTACAGGAGAGGCACAGAGGGACCATTATGCGATGTAGCGCGAAGAGCTAAAGGAGTTTTGAGGAAATTTATGCGGAGAGGTGACATGGTGCTGGTGTAGAATTGTATTGCATGGTTGGTTACATATGACACTCTATTTGAATTGATCCTTTGTTTTAACTATTAAGCTTATGTATATGGTATTTTCTACACTTAGGCTACGAGGATACTTATAATATCCTCCTCGATGGTAGACATTCTTTTCCATTCAACTGACGACTGCGAAGTCCATAGTTGCAGCGAGAAAAACAAACACCATTGTCAACAAACTCTCAGAATTCACTTCCAACACGAGTGAAACCGCGAAACCAAGCGAGGAAGGGAAAAAAACAATAATGAAGGATTTGGTTTAAATTAGTATTCATGGATGCAACGTTTGCTGTAGAATTAACCATAAAAACACTAAAAAATGAGACGAAGAATTGCATCAGTTGCTTTGGCAGAGAAAACTGCAGGGAAAAACTTCTCAAGCTTTAGACATTCTATTTTTTAAAATTTTAAAATAAATAATAATCATTTAGAGAATAAAATGTACATTATAAAATATATTAATAATTTGTTGAGAAAAATATTTATTACATATGTACATATATCTATGATCCTATTCATATGGAGTTTCAAAATAAATCTAGACAAAAACAATTTCTTAATATTAGAAATGATTATACCAATTACCTTCCTCGTCCAAATCAAGCAATACTTCGCCAGTATTATTATGTGCATAAGCATGTTTTTCCACCCTTTTCATGATCTCATCAAGCATTCTATACATTTCTTGCGTTTTTGGATGAGAATTATCCCCCGCAAAAAACTCAAGAAAAACGCCATCTATCTCAACCAAACTACACCCTGGAACTTTCTTGATGCCCCGAACCTCCATAAGATCTCTCCAATGCCTCGCTTCCTTCCTCCGTTCCAGCTTGGTATAAACGTTAGAAAGAAGCACGTAGGCACTACTATTTGTGGGATCCAACTCAAGAAGCTTCGTTATCGATACCTCACAAGTTTTAATGTCCCCATGCATCCTAGCCCCACTAAGCATAGTTCCCCATATCATCACATCAGGTTTCATAGGCATCGATTTCACCACATTCCAAGCATCTTCAAAACGACCTGCTCTGCTGTATAAATCCACCATGCAACCATAATGTTGAATCGTAGGACTAATACAATACTGATTCACCATCCTCTTGAAATATTCCTCTCCTTTGTTAACCAACCCTCTATGCACACAAGCACAAAGAACACCCACAAACGTCACAGCATTTGGCCTCACTCCATCATTTACCATTCTTGCAAACAGTTCAAGGCATTCCTCCGAGAGTCCATGCATGGCAAAAGCAGCAATCATGGTACCCCAAGCCATTACATCCTTTTCATGACCCATTTTATCAAATATGCATTTTGCCCTTTCAATGCTTCCACATTTGGCATACATGTCTATCAAAGACGTCCCTAACACACCACCAATTTTCATCCCACTTTTGCAAATGTAAGCATGAAGCCACTCCCCATGCTGAAAGGCACCTAACCGCGCACAAGCTGAGACCACTGATGACAAAGTGAACTCATTGGGTCTGAGTTTACTTCCATGCAACGTGTGCAAACTACGAAACAGAGAAAGCGCTGCCTTGTACTCGCCACAGGTTACGTAACCGTGAATCATGCAGCTCCACGAAATGACGTTCCTTTCAGGCATTTGATCGAACAGTTCCCGCGCAATGTGAATCATGCCGGCTTTGGCACTGGCGTGGATGATGGCGTTCCATGAGGGTAAGTCGGGTTGTGTAATTTCGTCGAACACTTGGCGGGCGAAGGTAAGGTTGGCACAGGAAGAATAGGTATTGATAAGGGAGGTTTGAACAAAAAGGTTGTTGGCAAGGCCAAAGAGGAGGATTTGAGCGTGAAGTTGGCGTACTGGAAGAGGGGTGTTGATAGATTGGAGAAGGAATGTGAAGGTGTAAAGATCAGGGAGCACGGCATGGAGGCGCATGCGAAGGTAGAGAGAGAGTGGTGGAGGAAAGGCTGAATTTGCAACTCTGCTTCTGCAGCTGCCTCGAATGAGGTTGTTCCACACGAATGATTCGATATTGGGGTGGGCAAGGTGAAGACTCGGGTGTGTATATGATATCGCCTTCCTCCAACCACACATTCTTCCCAACTGCTTAAGCCAATCTTACTACTCACCATACAAAACCAATTTGCTTCCACAAAATTCTATACGCATTTTCATTAAACTCGTTTATTACTATACTTCTATAATGATGTATAAATGTGTTTTTATAGCAAACTTTTACTTTTATTTCCTGTAAAATAAAATTAGTTTACTATTTTATTTTTACTTTAATGTTATAATATTCTGTTTATTTTTTAATTAATATATTTTAAAAAAATTGATAAAGACTATAAAAAATATTTTACATGCGTGGACTACAATAAATAATGACAAAAATCCAAATACATCAAAATGCGACTGTATTTTAATGAAAAATAATAAATCTAACATTAATATTAATAATTTTAAATAAATGAAAAAAAACAAGATAACCTATAAATCGTTTATTTAAAAAATAATATATACCAATAGAAGTTAAATCTAATAGAAAAAAACAAAAGTCTAGATAACATTGTCCCAATCGTTCCTTCATCTAAAACTCTAAAAAATAATCCTTTTACTAAATCCATCATTGATAATTTCTACTCTATTTTGAGAAATAATTAGGTACTATTCAAACACATCTTTACCAGAATCTCCTTTAACTCCCCTGCTACACTATTTTTTTCAAGAAATCATTTTCAGCCATACCTTCAATTTTTTCTAGGTTACAAACAGGAGTAAAACTAGATTATATAAAGATTAGAACTAAATATTATAGTCCAGCAGTTACAAAAGCCATCCATCTAATGATTTCTCCTCCTTTTCAGTTACTTCAGCTATTTTTTATGATATCAACATGCACCGATACTACCAGCTATTTCTACTTTCCCTTTTTTATGATATCAACATGCACCGATACTACCAGCTATTTCTACTTTCCCTTTTTTATGATATCAACATGCACTACTTTCCCTTTTTTATGATATCAACATGCACCGATACTACCAGCTATTTCTACTTTCTCTTTTTTATGATATCAACATGCACCGATACTACCACCTATTTCTACTTTCTCACACGATGCAAGTGGATGGATAAATTGAGTGTTATTCGGCAGTTACACCCAGACTCGAGGCAAGTACAATGCTTAAGATCGACCAAAAAAATTGAATCCTTCTTAAGGTGATTATTATCTGTATGAGTAGCCATTTTATGCCCATAGGAGGAGGACGAAAAACTAAAACACCTCTCCCACTGTAATAGTAAATGGTATTCCAAAATAAACATCTGATTTTTATGATAACCTCTCAAATAATCACTATAAAACTTCATATGAAGGCATAAAGTCGATTCCAAATTAAACACAGGAATATTTAAACAACCAGTAACAAGTCGATAAACAACACATGACAAAAGAGACTCCACAATTACTAAACCTAAGGGAAATGCCTCAAAACAGAATCAGATCCTCAGTCTTCCTCTTCACCCTCGTTCTCAGCAATGTTGAAATATCTCAACTCATAGACATTCCTGTCCTTGTTGGATGCAATCACCCGAAGCCAGTCCCTCACGTTGTGCTTTTTCAAGTACTTCTTGGTCAAATATTTCAGATACCTGAGAGGTGTGATGAAATGAAAATATGTAAGCAAAGGAAATTACTAGCACCCAAAGAAATTGGGCCACAAAGAAACGAGTTTACATTCATGCGAGGGTTTAAGGGAAAATAAATTACAGCATACTAAAGCAAATGGGCGGATGATTGAATTTTTCCTATTTAGACAATAAAAAACAAAACCAAACTATCACAGATACTTAATCAAACTAACATCCCAAGTAAGGACTGAGCATTTTCGCCACAACTCTCACAAGTCACAACATTGATGCTTACAGTGAGATATGATAGCAAGGAAGTCCTTTCGTGAATTCAAGGCAATAATTTCATGATACAAACAGGATAGAGCATGCATACAACAGGTGGGAAATCTGACTATTCACAACATAAGCACTAAAAATAACACATTTTGAATCGTACACCACCAAATAATACAAGCGCACAAATAACTGAAGCACTCTAACAACATTATTACCACATTTGACATTTCTCATTAATCAATCTCTCGGTACAAAAATACTTTCGAACGTGCTAGAAAGCTTGGTCGAAAACCCTAAAACGCATGAAGCTTTATCCTAAGTCTTCTAGCACTTTTTCTTATCATGCTGATCTCAGTGTCAGTAACAGGGTCCTAGATCTATTCTCCCCAAAATTTGAATATCTCACAAATCAATAACATCAACTAAAGATGAATAACCACACGAAAAAATACAGCCCAAAGACATCGATAAACAAAAGGCATAGAAGAGCAGCATGATGAATTGAATATTAGAACAAAAAAATGTACCTTTTAGAGAAGTTGCTGTCAGAGGTGACGGTGATCTTGCTCTTTTCCCGTGTAACGGTAACGGAATCGCCGAGTGCACCGGCCTTGCCGCCGACCTTAATCCTCTCTTGAAGAAACTTCTCGAGAGAAGCAATGTCCATAATCTTGTCCTCCACCGGCTTCGCGCAATCGATCACGAAGCTTGTTGACTTCTTCTTCCCCTTCGCCCCGCTCATTTTCGCGCCTCTCTCTCTCTAACACACAGACACTCTCCCTCGTGACGGTGATAAGCAGCAGAGGCACAAACAGAGAGACCAATATAAACTAGGGTTTCTGTCTTGTAAAACTACAGCAAAACACGGCCGTTTCCACTGTTTATAAGCCCAGCCCAAAATACTTGGGTGGAAAACATTTATTAGGCGGCTTCTTCCTGCACCTCCATATTTTCTTCCTGCCCCTCCAAGCAATTTTGAAATTCCCAATCTGCCCCCTGTGGAAAGACCGTTTTAACCCTGTAAACATTTGTTAAAGCATTGAAACAGTGAAATGGAGGTGTGTGAGGAAGTTCAAGGTGTTGTTGTTGGAGACTGTTGGAGCATGGCAGCGTGGTGTTATGATGGTAGCGGCTTTGAGCGTGGTTGGGCATCGTTGGCAGTGGCAGAGCAGTGGAAGCGGCAACAAAATGTAGTAGATCATATGACAGGGGTAAGGTGAATTTTATTTGTATTCCGGTAGGATCTGAAAAATCTCATGAATTTGTTTTCCAAAAGTGTTTTGCAATTATATTTATACTTCTTAAACAAGTCATTTCGAAAACAAATTTACATGTTCCGGAACATACCATTCGGAAAGTGAAATTTCAAAATTTCAAGAAGATTTCGAAATAGCTTATTTCAAAACGTTAAAATTCACTTCGAGAAGGTCCTGTTCTGAAACTAATATTTATGCTTCGTAAATAGGTCATTTGGAAGCCAATTTAACACGTTCTGAAATAGCCTCTTTCGAAAGCTTGTTAGAAATTTAAAATTTTACTTTCAGAATAAGTTATTCCAAAATGTTAAAATTGACTTTTGAATTGGCCTATTCTATAAGCATAATTTACTTTTGGAACAAGTCATTTCGGAAGTAATTTTATGCTTCCGAAACTCAAATTTTGACTTCCGCAACAGGCCAATTTGGAAGCAAATTTTTACCTTCTAATTCTAGATTTGTATTTTTCTAAAAATTTGAATTCATTATTCATTGCATATTGGTAAATGTAAGTTATTGTTGAAGTTGAGGATGAAGGACCATGTTTGGACAAAAATATCCTATGAAGTTGATAAAATCTTCAACATGAAACAATTAGAATTAGTTAACTTTGATGGTGATCATTTGGTTAATCATTTCACAATGAATGAGATAAATTTATTTCATGGCATAATTTGTGTAAGAATTTAGATATCTCATAAGATGATGTGTAATATATTTTGTTGTAGGTATTCCCAACACGATATGCTTTATCATAATAAGTTCGTGGAGTTGTGAGCTTTAGTTTGTAATTGTGATACTTAGAACAGACAAAGCAAACAGACAACAAGGAAAAAAAAATTAAAACATTTGTGTTATTAGGTTGTGAATGGAGTGGTCCGTACAGGAAATACAAGTAGGAAGTAGGTGTCAGTATTATTAGTTAAAGGAAGTGTGGTTGTCCTTTCAAATTGAGGGGCAAACCAATTTCTAATGTAGATGGTTCGTGTTGAAGTTCATAAGTGATTTCCACAATCATGCATTATTTGAGACATTAGTAGGCATCCTTATATAAAAAGATTAAAAAGTGATAAACATGCGACCACAATCAAGCAGTTGTACAATGCTATATATATTTATAAGAGATCAGTTAAAGAACTAAGAACAAAAATGCAATAACTTTAAGATGTTGCTTGATTGGGACCAATACATTCATTAGAGTAGGTGTCATATGTCTTATGAGGTTGTGAGTGATTTGTTTTGGACACACCCTGATTCGGTGAAATTGTTGAATGCATTTCACATTATTTTGTGGATGGATAGCACCTACAAATAAATAAATACAAGTTGTCGTTGTTTGAGATAGTTGGTGTCACTTCTACTGAATTGACTTTCTCGGTTGTTATCCAATGAACGTGAAATAGAACTTTGTTTAGGCATTAGAAAAACTAAAAGGGTTGTTTCTAAGTGGTGATGTACACCCTCAAGTGATTGTTTGTGATAGAGACCTGTCTTTGATGAATGCAATTAGCGTTATTTTTTCTGGAAGCTGCTAACTTGTTATGTCGGTTCCACATCAACAAGAATGTCAAGCAAAGTGTAAAATGTTAGTTAATTCCAAAGAGGCTTGGGATCTTATTATGGAGACATGGGGAAGTGTCATTGATTATACACATGTTGATTCAATTGAGAGTTGTCTAAACATTTTGAAAGTATTTGTGTCCCATGACCCTTATTTGTTGAATATGTAAATAAGACATGGTTGATTCCACAAAAAGAGAAATTCGTGAAGGCATGGATAGACAACTTCATGCATTTAGGGAATCTCACTTCAAACAGGTAAGATGTTTTTTTGGTAAGTGTTGGTCTAATTGTATTGGTATGGACTTTCTAACTTTTATTTGGACTTTGTAGGGTTGAACAAGCTCATTGGAACCTAAAGCGAATATTGCAAAATAGTATGAGAGATTTGTGTACATGTTGGGATGTCGTGAACAACGTCATTTTACTCTAACATAACGAAATCAAGGCATCATTTCAGATGAGTATACATGTTGTTGGTCACTATCTATTACTAACTGTTGACGTTTTGTGGTCCATATATGTCTACCCTGTGGCAAAATTATGGTCACAATATTATGTTAGTATAATGCAAATATTTTAACAGTTTATAAGTGTTGATGCTACATGTGTTAATCTTGGGGACGATTGATGTACTTTTACTATTTGTATGTTGTTCATGAATTGTAATATACTTTTATTAACCAACCATGCAGTGTAAATAAAACATTCCACTTCAGTAACTCAAAGACTACTATAGATATATTAATTAAGTCACTATTACATTAAAAGTTTCACAAGTCAAAAAATACATAACAAATATAATGTCTTTTATCACAAATTATAAAATATGTCTAAGAACTACTAGCTGGGCTCCTCCCACGAGCTGAATGGCTACATCTATTATATACCACCCCTCATTAGTAACTCCACGGGCTAACACCAACGCCGCTTGGGTGTGATCAAAGGTGAGAGTGCCTTCAGTAACATGGTCACAATCAATCATCCTTTGCAAAATAGTGGCAATCGCCTAAATATAGCCTGTAAAAATAACAAATGAAAAACAACTAGTATTAAATAAATGATAAGTACAAAAAATGAATAGTATTAAATATCTTACCGTACAAGTATGCTCCTGTTGTGATGATGATGGTGATAGTGGTGGTAGTGCTTCCACATCATGACTATAACTTCGATGACGAGCAACAACATTAGCATCAGAACCAGAAATAAGATATGGATGTGACATGTGTCTAAACCATTCTTATAGTCAGGTGAACAAGAATGTGGTTCAGACGCACGGGTCACCCCTAATCAGATGATCTAAAAAATTATTACAATTAAGAAAAAAAAAACTAAAAAAAGTTAATTCATCTTTCAGAATGGCCAATTTCGAAATACAAATTCTAGAGTAGAGTATTCCAAAATCTATTTCTAGATTCAAAAACAACTTCCGAAACACTCCATTCCTCAAGTCATTTTGGTAACTCCCCTTCTTACGAGATAGGCCATCTAGAAGCTGTTTTCGAATCCAAAAATAACTTTCAGAGTGGCCTGCCCATTTCAGAATAGGTATCTTTTGTGAAAAAAGCGGTTTAAAATGGGCAATTCCTGATGTCATTTCTAGATAAAAACAATTTTCAAAATTGCTAATTTTGAAACATTTTTCCCACGAAAAATACCTACCCCCATTCGCAAAACTCCTTTCTCAATCTTCTTTCAAAACCATCAATAAATTATCCTCACCTCACATAGTAGATACAATAATGGATGACGACAGCGACAACAAGAATCGGTCTTCACAGTGGCAGCACAGAACCGGCGGTGGCTTCAGAGACTAACACTGTGAAATGGATGGAGGTGGAGAAATATATGAAGATATAAGATTGGAAAGGGTATAACGGACTGTACAATAAAATATCAGAAGTAATATGAGAAATTTACAATTTTATGGAGGTAGAGGAAGAAAGTATGGAGGTGCAGGAAGAAGCCGTCAATTTATCATGGGCCGAGACCCTACAAAGCAAGCCCAGTTGTGTAAAACGTTCCCCTCCCTTGCTGTTCTATTCTACGCGCCTACGTGGCGACGGAGAGAAAATGGAAGAAAACCTGGACGGCGTCGCTCCGTGCTCCTCCCTCGCCGTCGAGGCCATTATTCGTGTCGGAGCGGTAACATCGTTTATTCCTCCTTGCTTCAATCACAATATAATAAACCTAATGAAAGAAACTCTGAATTGTTCTTCAGGCCGGTGCAATCTGGGGCTTGTGCTCTGGTCCCTACGACGCTCGTCAACAGGGTAATTTTCTTTAATATGTGGGTACTCCTAATGCGGATTTTTCGTACTATGGATTCTCCTATGGTTGTCAATTGCTAATTCGTGATCATCAATTTATGTATGCAGGTCTAACAGGCATTGCTAAAGCTTCTTTTGTGGTAAATGAATTTTCTTTTTTTTTTTTTTTTCAAATTTTGCGAGCTGGTGGTAGGGTTTTTCTGTGAGTTGATGACATAATTTTGGTTGCCAATATCAGGCAAACTCGGTTCGCCGTTTTGGGATTCGATGCGGTAATCTATCTATGCTCAAGATGGTGTTTGAGCTGTGTAATAATCTTTTCTGGCGTTAACGTTGCTTGATTTGGGGTTTTAGGGTTTGTAGCTGGCGTTTTCAGCAGTACGCGATGCGGGGTTCAGAAATACAGGGGCCGGAATGATTGGGTTAGTTTACTCATTCTTTCTCTTATACCTTTTGCCTTAGTTTCTAAATGATCAAGAAAATATCCAATTGCCATTTGTCGAAGTATAGATTTTGCAACTGTGAAATGCAAGTGGTGCTTCAACACTACAATGTAGTCGTTTTTTGAACATTCTAAACCTGTAATGAAGCTTAGATTTTGCTCTCTAAAGATAGTGTCAGGAAATAGAGTGTATGTATGCTTCTTGTAACGACAATGAATGATGATTTTATGCTTCTCTTCCTGGATTGGTTTATGCGTTCCTTCAGTCATGCCAGATGTGTAGATTTCTATAGTTATTCTTGGCTATACTTGGTGGGTGATCTCAACACTGCATGGTGATGACCGAGAGCTTTCTCACGGTTTATAATTCTTAGCATTTATATGGTTTAGAATTTAGATGCACTATGATGTCTGCAAAGACACTCCACTCTAGTAATCAAAGACGAATGAGTATAGGCAGAGAGATGAATTTACCTAGCTATCCAGCTCATGTAGTCAAAATTGGCAAAAAATATTAAGTTTGCACATGTACTATATGCCCCAGATACATATTTTAAACACCTGAGAGAGTAAAGTGCTCTCTTCATCCTTAATGAAGCTTAGACCTGTAATTTTTCCGACAATCCATGACCTGTAATGTAGCTTGGACTTTGCTCTTTAAGGATAGGTCAAGGAAATAGTATGTGAGCTTCTAAGAAAGCCAATAAAAGGGTTCGGATTGGTTTAGACATTCCTTTAGTTTTTGTCAGGTGTTTAGATGTCCATAACTAGTTATTCTTGGCTGTACTTGGTTGGTGGCCGCGTTACTGCTTCGTGATGTGGGAGAGCTTCTTGCCTGGTTAGCAACGAAGGGGACAGGGTTTATACTTGCAAAGACACTCCACTCATGTAAGCAAAGATGAATAAGTATAGGCAGACAAATGAATATACATATTCAGCCCAGGTAGTCCAAAATTGGAAAAAAATTATTAATATCGCACTTGTGCAATATTCCTAGATACATATGTCCTCTGAGTATCGCGAGTTTTATTTTTAAAAATTTAGTTGATAGATACATTTGGGGTACTGCTTTGGTACAACTTGCCTCACAGATATATAATTTTCCGAAGAAGCAGTGCCATGGTATTTTTCATTTGAAATGGTTATGTTTCAATATTAACTCCAATGCTTCTGTTACTGTCTTACACATAATACTTTAATAGCTATATCGACAAGGACTAGGCTGGTAACACTAATATAGGTCTCACATTTCATATTCTGCTCCTCTTGCATAGCTCTTTTTTGTTCTGGGTCTCATATTGCCTATATCTCTGGTCTCATATCCTCTAGTCTCACATTGCATCTGTTAACATCCTCTTCATCGATTGTTCAAGTACGATCGTCCCTGACCATCAAAACAACAAAAATCGGCCGCGGCTTTAGTCTCTTTACAAATATTTTGCTTGCCATGTAGAATCATACCACCTCGATTTCAATACAGGATCTTCCAACTGTAAGCTCTACTTCTCATAGCCCCAAGGCACTATGTCCCTCTGATTGGTTGAAACTAGCCAGATACATGTAGTGCACTTTGTATTTAATTTAATAAAAGAGATTTTTAGATGCTTTAATGTCCAAGCACATACTTACTTAGGCTTTCCACGGCATTGTCCTTTGATACAAAGGTAGGAAACAAATACACTTTGCTCGCCCAGTTTCTGCAAATGTGTCAATTTTGTATGTGCATGCGTGAGAGGCAATCTGGACTTGTAGAGCTCATTTGTTTCAATTTCTTTTTCTTTTTCGAAAATAATTTTTGAAGATTTTTAATGTGTTTGCTGAGTTTTTGAAAGAAAAATCGAGAATCTAAAAGAAATCAGATTTCTTATTATTTTGAGTAGCTCTTTGAAGAAGTCTATAATCATAGCTAACTTTTGAAATAAGGTGTGTTTTTAATAATTGTAACTAAACAAATAATAGTTTCTACCTTCTGAAAAAGTTTTAAAATATAAATTACTTTTTGTATCATTTTTAATTGGAAAATTTTATCTTTTATAAATAAAAATAATTTTACTATTTGATAAATGTAACTACACAGTTTTTTACCCAAAAGTAATTACATAATCTATCCATTCAAAAATAATCATCATAAACATTGAATAACTCAAATGAATATAGTTCTCTTATACCATCAAATCTTATTGTTTCACACAATCCTTTTTTCTCTACTATATTGTAATTTTGATTCTATTATCAACAAACTTCAATTAGTGGTCAAACTTCAATTAGTGGTCGGTATAGTGAATTCTTGCTTGAGCACTTGAAAGCATTTATTCACTCCGCGGTGATCAGTGACAGGTCGGTAGGTGATAGGTGCTCGGTAATATATTTCTCTGGGAAATTTGAATTCTTATTCTGTAGCTAAATTCTTTTACCAGACAAAAGACTGCATATGATCAGTTGTTTTGACCAAATGGAGGTTAATATTGCATTTTCTGCATGATTATGTACCTTATCATCGATATACTGTAGTTTTTGAGGCGTACCAAGCATGCTGGAGTATTTGTTTGGTTGCATATAGGCATTAAACAACTGTGATGTTAGTAACAATATAATAGGAACATAGTTCAATAATATGCCGGAAATTACGTTTAAATTTCCCCGACAGGTCAACGGTTTGATTGGGGGTGCTGTAGCTGGCGCTGCTGCTGCTGCTGGAACGCGAAGTTGGACACAGGTGATTGGGATGGCTAGTTTGGTTTCTCTTTTCTGTGCTGCTGCCGACTATTCCAGAACATCTTAAAATACATATTAGTAGCCTGAACAAAGAATATTAGAGACCAGTAATTTTCTCGAATTACATCAACAGGCAAAATTCTGTTATTTGGCAACTTCTGCACGTTGTATATTTAGGAATGTATTGTACTGAAATTGTAAAAGATATAAATTTTTATGGATTTAAAAAGAACTATGTTGAAATACAATTACTTATCAGATTTTCTATTAAAAAGCTTTTATAATCAAGATTTTGTAGATTAGATTTTAATAACTTTATAATATTACAATTTATATGATTTGAAATAACATTATTATAGATTTATAAGATTTGAAAGAATCAGTGAACATGTAAAATTGTAAGAGTTAGCAAAAGAATTACAAAAATGAAGTTTGATAAAAAAAATTTAGAACTAATGATTTTTTTTTGTAATATTTTAACAGCGAATTGATTAGTTGTATATTCTTTATTCCTATTGATGAAACATTGTTTACTATTTACCTGATTATTTGTTTGTCTGGTGATTTCTTTTTGTATTTGGGAACTTAGGTTGACAATGAAGTAATTATTCTGTAAAATTTGTAAGGTGATTTATACATAATGATTTTACTTTCATGTCAAAATCATTAATTGAATTATCCCAAAACATTGAATAGAGATTTTTGACTGAGTATCCTTCATATTAATACATGTTGAGTTTAGTTCCGTATTAAAATAACTCATCAATCAAATTAAAGATCGCATGATTTTCATTTATTAGGTATCCTATATGTATTACATATATATAAAGGTAGATTTAATTTTGTATAGAAAATTATTTCTCAAATTGTCCTGTATGGATCATATTATTTTTTTTTCTGTCCTTCAAAGACCGCTGAGACGCTTTTTGCTTGTTCATATTACTTATTTTAACCTTGATAAGAGGTATTAATTATGTAAAAAATACCCCATAACCTAACCAAGCTTATAAACGCGTGAAAAATGGTGCTCACATAATAATTGTGTTATTAAAAAAGATGCCACAAACATTGTTCCTATATCAAAACTTGTTTGCAACACCTATAAAATAAGGACAATAATATAATGACCAATGTGCACGGGTTCTTAAATTTTAATGTGTTTAAAAAAATAAAAAAAATTATGTCGGATTAACTAACCACTAAGTAAATACCTTTAATTTGATATTCTATGTCAAGTTTTAAAATTAATTTGCAGAAAAGACGTGAGAGATTATATTTCTTCCAATAGTTTAATATTATTGCAAAATAGTTACATTTAGTAAATGATTTAAATGACATTGTTATCGTTAGGCATTAGATTGATATGATATTATTTTACGTAAATATAATATTTAAAATCAGTATTGTACAATTTACGTTGTTAGAATAAGAATTGTACGTTTAAAAGACGAATTTAGGCGACATTCCATTTATCTCACAACTCCTAAAAAGTTAGATTGGGCTAATAATATCCATTAATTGCAATATATAAGAAATAGAGCTTAACCATAAGAGGATAGGAAAGAAAAGAGTCACTCACTGTGACAGGAAACACTTCCTAGCCTTCATTTATCTCTATTTCCAAAGTGTATTCAGGATTTGGTGTTGTATTAAGTATAATATAAAGATCTAAAAGAAAAACTAAGATTTATGAACTAGAAACATATAGTCATTGTTCTTACCGCTATGAATATTCTCATTTGTGTTTGAAGTTCATAAACCTTTATTCTCGATACATAAAGATGTTGAATGTTGAAAAGGAGAGTAAATTCACTGGCTCAAAATACATAGCATCTAGTATTTATAAAACTTTATCTTTCATATCTGAATTTTGTATCATAGTGTCCCATTTTGTAGACCGTGATGATGGATTAAATGAAGCTTAAAAATTCACAACCATTTTGAAAATAAGGAGTGTTTACAAGAAAATGGAAACACTCCTAAAAATTCCAATATATATGTGTCCTCCATTCGTACCATCATCATGTTAAGTAGAACCTTATGTAGGTAATTGTATGGCATTGTAAAAATATGGTTTCTGTCTCATCAAGTGATAATATTTTCTCTCTTTTATATCTTTCCGCTTTTTCATCTATCCCTTCCTTGGTTTTCTCCCTCATTCATCTTAAATTTTAACATGGTATCAAGAGTCTTTCATGGCTTCTTCACCAGCTGCTACAACTCAGAAAATTTTTTCCGCTTGTGCTACATCATCTTCTTCCTCTAGCTTTGTTTCATATTCTTTCACAACTCCAATCACTCTCAAGTTAGATGATAAAAATTATCTACTATGAAAACAAGAGGTCTTGGCGACCATATGTGGTCTTAAATTTCAACGTTCTTAGAGGGCAACTCTGTTCCACCTCAATTAATCACTGTTAATAGTACTAATATTGAAAATGAAGATTAAATTCAGTATGATCAACAAGATAAGTTGATAATGACATGGTTACTTGCTTGTATGCATCTTACTATTATTACATAAATGGTTGGGTTGGACTCCTCTGCAGCAATTTGGGTCAAACTGCAAAAATACCACATTTCAAAATGAAATTCGTGGAAGGGTAAAAAAATTGAAGCTCCAGCTAAGAACTCTAAAATGCGATAAGTCTGTCTCTATGTATCTTCTTGATATCAAGAAGACAGTTGATACATTGGTTGTAATTGGCTCTCCCATTACGACAGAAGATCATATTGACACAATACTTGATGGCTTGCCAAATGAATATGATAGCTTTGCAAGTATAATTACATCCCACTTGGATCCTTATATTGTAGTAGATGTGGAGTTTTTTGCTCAGGAGGATCGATTGGATAAGCAAATTTCATCTGATAACTTTTTACAGGCGAATGCTGCTACAAGAAACTCTATTAATCAATCTTGCGCAATCATTCTTCTTCAAAATTTTCAAAATTCAGTCGCAGTCAAACCTACTCAAAGAATACAAGATTTGCTAATTCTAGAAATCAAGATCAGAATAACTGGAATTCAAATGGTCCTTCATCATCTCAAAACTTAAAGATTCTGTGTCAAATTTGCTCTAAATATGGTCATTCCGCTTCCGATTATTGGCACATGTATGACCATTCCAATACATCAACTATTCATGTTAATTCTTCGCAACCATCTACCTCTTTCAGTGAGGATGATGAACCATCAATACTTGAAACTCCTTCTGCATTGTGTGATCTAGTATGGTACCTAGAGAGTAGAGCATCTCATAATCTAACTCATGACAACAATAATCTTACAACAAAAATATCTTACAGTGGTCATGATGTGGATAAAATTGGTAACAATATTGCTCTTCCTATTAAACATGTTGGTTATTCTTTATACTTCTCCATGCACTGCTCATAATTTTTTGTCTTTACATTGTTACACGTTCCTTCAATTTCGAAGTACTTAGTGTTTCTAAATTTGCTAGAGATAATAATGTTTTTTTTTTAATTTCATTTTGATTTTTGTCTTGTCAAACATCAGGAAACAAGGGAGATACTTCTTCAAGGAAAAATTAAAGATGGAATTTATGCTTTCCAAAGTTTTGTTCCTTCTTCTGATTTTATAGCTCATACTACATCTGTATTACCAAAGATATCATCATATACTCTATGGCACAATAGATCTGGACATGCTCATGCGAAAGTTATTCATCAAATACTGCAATCTTGTAATGTCCTTGTATATGCTAAACAAACATTTTGTGAACCTTGTATACTTACTGAAGGACATCAATTACCATTTCATGACTCTACATCTATCTACACTCATCTATTAGAATTGGTATATATGGATATATGAGGTTCATCACATATTCCTTCTTCAAATGGATCTAGATATTACATTTCTTTTCTTTATGCATATTCTAAATATGTTTGGCTGTACTTGCTATCTCATAAGTTTCAAACTAGATCTATTTCTCAATCTTTCAAAATTTATTCTGAAAATCAAACTGGGTTTCAATTAAAAAGTGTTCAAAGTGATAATGCAAAAGAATTTATCCCTTAAATCGTTTTTGTATTCAACATGGAATTAGACAAAGGTTATCTTACTCGTATGTTTATCAACAAAATGGTTCCATCGAACACAAGCACTGTCACATTACTGAGGTTGGTCTCACGTTACTTGATGTTGTTAAACTTCCTCTAAAATTATGGAGGGAAGCTTTTACTACTATTGTGAGCATTATTAATGTTCTTCCATCTCCTAATTTAGATAACAATAATGTTATTTAACAAACCTCCCAATTACAATTTTTTCAAAACTTTTTTATGTGCTTGTTATCCTGTTCTTCGTTCCTATAATAATCATAAATTCAATTTTCGATCATCTGTGTTTATTTCTTGTCTCTCTCCATCTGGTAAAACTTTCATTACTTGTCATGTTGTTTTTAATGAAACTGCTTTTCCATTTGCTTTACCCAATAATCCTTTTATTTCTGACAATAAATCAGTGCAGAATCTACATCTTCTTCAATTATTCCTATGACTATTATTAAACAACATTTTCTTGACAAGAATAAGGTCTATAACATGCTTTCAAATTTCAGTTTACAACATATAGATCCATCCCTTTCTTCCTCTACTGCCACTGCTTCACCAGATCAAATGGTTTCTTCATATGAACCTTTAATACCTTCACCAGATCAAATGGTTTCTTCATATGAACCTTTAATACCTTTACCAGATCAAATGGTTTCTTCATATGAACCTTTAATACCTTCATCTGTAAGTTCTCCTACTACAATTTCTACAAATAATGATAACTCAATTTCTGTGCAAACTGGTCATCCTATGATAACAAGAGATAAGTATGGCATTTTTAAACGTCTTTATACTGCTTCCACTATTTCCACTACTATTCTAAAGTCATTGCAACAAGTTATTCAAACATCTCACTGGTTCCAAGCCATGATAGAAGAATATAATGCCTTAATTTATAACAACACATGGGATCTTGTTACTCCACCTTCTGGTGTCACACCCATTAGATGTAAATGGGTCTTCAAAACAAAGTATAATGTAGATGGAAGTCTTCAGAGACATAAAGCAAAAATGGTAGCTAAAGGATTTCATCAGCAACATGACACAAAGTATCTTGAAACCTTCAGTCCCGTAGTGAAACCAACAACCACATTCGTACAATTCTCACTCTTGCACTTACAAATAGTTGGCCTGTTCATCATATAGACATTAATAATGTATTTCTATATGGAGAATTATAAGAAGATGTATACATGGTTCAACCACCTAGTTTTGAAGTTGCCGATCTTGATCTTGTTTGCAAATTACACAAAGCCACTTATGGCCTTAAACAAGCTCTTTGTTCCTGGTTCACTAAGCTAAGTACCACTTTAATTTCTTTTGGCTTTTCTTCAACAAAGAGTGATTCTTCTCTATTTTATAAGTTTACACAGTCTTCTATCTTACTTGTTCTCATATATGTTGATGATATTCACAGGAACTTCTAAAAATGATATACAGTCTCTCATAACTATGCATGCTCGGGCAACACTTTGCACTAAAAGACTTGGGTCGTTTACATTATTTTCTCGGTATTGAAGTATCAAGGACCATGATGTTAGAATATTATTATTATGTAAACAAATCAAATCAGTAGAATATAAGAGATAATCAAGAGAATATTGGTAAGAATATCAGAGAGATAATCAAGGGAGTATCAAAGAAACAAATCAGTAGAATATCAAAGATAATCAAGGGAGTATCAGAGAATATCAAATGTATTTATTTAAAATAATTTCCATATTTAATTTCCTAGAATTTTATATTAAGTGAGCTGTTGTAAACAAAGAGATACACATTCAATAAAAAAAATCTTCTTCCATCTTATCATATTCTTTGTTCTTTCTTGTTCATAGTTATCATATCCTTGTCCAACCTTTCTTAACCCTCGATACCATCACAAGACATGAATGGTAACTTGTGTTTGTCTCAGATAAACTATATCACAGACCTTCTACAACAAACAATTATGTTGTCTTCCAAACCACAACCAATATCCATGATTTCATCATCTTGCCTAACCCAAGATGGTAAACATTTTGTTGTTTACCATTACTTTGCATCCATTTTGAGTATGTTAGTTATAATTTCCTAGTTATTGCATATGTTCCTATAGCCATATTTCATGCATATACTTTTAGGCCAAGTGGTAAAAGAAATCAGAAATTTTTTATCATTAAACACATCCATGACCAAGTTTTTTCTTGAAGATAAAGTATCATAAATAATTACCCAAGTATCAACATAAAAACATAATTTATTATTATTATTATTATCTACTTGTTGGATTAACACTTATTATTCTCATTACGATAATTTCATTTCTAATACTATCTTAAAAGCAGCAAGTTCTTGATTATACTTCCTATAAGTTAAATTATGCAATTTAGTATGTGCAAGTTTATTTCTCACTTTTCAGTGAACCTACGTTATAAATATATAAATGTTAATTAGTTTCTTCCTATTTTTCATAAAAGAAACTAATAATGAAATGAACATGAATAATTATTACTTGTTTAAATAAAATCCAATTAAAATTTTGATAATTAGTTTTTACATGTTGGAGTTTAGTATAATTCTTTCACTCGAGTTATAAAACAAAAAATGTAATTAATTTTTTTAAATATTATAACATAAAATAATTTAGATTATTAAGAATAATTTTTGAAAAATATTTAAGTGTCTCACTAAAAATTTTCGTCTTGATTTTTTGACAAAATTATTATCAAAAAGTCCACTTCCACTCTTGTATAAGTCCACTTCCACTCTTGTATAAGGGAAATCGGTTATTTTTTTTGTTGTAAATCTTTATTTAACATTAACCTTTAGATGCAAACATACAACCTACTACTGATTTTGAGTTCAAAATGACCAACCCCATGTAATGGACGATAAAGTTGGAAAGTTCACTTGTTAGCAATGATTATAAATATATTCTTATATTTAATTTTGTTATTATTGAATTATTGTTTCCTTGATCTTCTTCATTTCTTTATAGATATAACACAATTGTCCTTCCTTCACTAACCAGACAAAGCACATGAGCAAGATGAAGCACATAAGCAAGATGAGTCATGACTTTGAATAAAAACTACATGATTTTAAAATAAAGGTATAAGAAAAATTGTGTAACTTCTCTCCATTTAGTTCCTTAGACAACTTGTTCTTAATTACTCTATTCTTCCAAAGTGATCAATTTTTCTAAAATTTCTTTTCTCATTGTTGTAATGACAAATAAGAGGTTGTAAATCATGTAATTGTGTGTCTTATACCAACTCCTTCTTATATGTGAGGTATCTTAACAAACTCAACAAATTACAACAACTATAAATAAAGCCAACAAGATTAACTCACCCTTATTTATTGAAGTAATCTTTCCAATGTCTTTAAGCGTGAAGTCTATACAATGGGTTGCAAAAGAAGTATGATGTGGATGGGGTATTTTCTCCTCGAACAACTTACCAACTCACATATAATTTCTTCTATTATTTATGATAATTTGAAAATCATTTTTTTCTTCAATCTCCTCCACATAAGCATCAAACATCTCAAATGTTTTTTCTTTTTCACGTAGATTTGAAGTCATTAACGGACTTTGCAAATATCGCCCCTTACAATAGAGTTAACCAAAAAAGTTAATAAAAAAATGTTGCTTTTAATTCGTCCTTGCATCTAACAAAATAGAACAATCATTTTTGTTCAACTGCATTTTATGATATTTCTACAACCTTCAATGTAGTCTATCTGATATTGAGGAGTGACATTTTAATTTCATGATAAGTAGAAGTTGACAAATTTGGCTCATAAGCATCAATGACATCAATCATATATTGAAAGTTCTTCAATTTAACAAGGTTTAATGATAACCTTGTTTGGTAGAAAAAATTATCAGCATGCATCGTCAATGAATACATAATCAATTATCAGAGAGAACAAATTTCAATGAATGATTAAGAAAAATATTAAAAAAGAATAAAAGTTAAAAAAGACACTACAATCATAAGATTTACAAGTTGAGAATTTTGTACTTTGAATTAGCAATTTAAATATAATAATAAAAATTATACTCAAGAACCTAGACAAATTTTCTCTCGAATGACATCACAATCACAAAGTAATTGATAAGTTGAGAAAAATTTGTCACTTCAAAGACAATAATAAAAAATTATACTCAAGAACGTTGAGAAATTTTCCTTTGAAAGATATCACAATCACAAAATAATTGATAATTTAAGGAGATTTGTTACTTTTGAACTAACAATTCAAAACTAAAAATCAAAATTTATACTAGAAATACTAGAGATAATTTCTCTCATAAGCATAAACTACTATCATAAAATGCATCTTAACTATGACAAAATTCAACATACTTATTTATAGTATAAACCAAGAATATTAATTCGTGACCACTAAACTCATCTAATAAGCTATATAATTAGTTAATAGAAAATAATTTTCAAAAAGAGTCTCTAGTGACAAAAAAAAACTATAAAAACAAATACAAAGGCTTGATACAAAAAATATATACCTCTTATTCCAATCTTAAGTCTCTTTCTTAGTCCTTTATCCATACACTTATTAATTGTGTCTTCAAATTTTTAATATGTGTCTCTCTGATATTTGTTTTAGTTTATCATTTTCTTTTCTGTATTTTAGGAGTAGGATTTCTACAAAACACATTCATCAAATCTTTTTTATCACAATTATTTCTCTTAATAGTGAAAATTTCAACTTTATTGTCACACTCATTATCATCCATATCCACATTACATATAAGATTTACAAAAGTGGTTGGTTATAATTTGAATAATTTCTAAACTTTTCCTATGATTTTTTTTTTGTTTGGAGTGTTATTGCAGATGCAACATTGTTCTTCTTTATCACTAGATATTCTTTAACTCTAATAACTCCGCCTTTTATAATGTTTTTTAAAAAAATTACAAATTTTAGTATTCAAATTTGAATAATTAAGTGAATTACAATACTTCCATCTAGGCTTATTTGTGTTGGATGTTCTTGAGTTGTCTTATTCAATTGTCATTGGGGTTGTTTGTTGGAAAATAAATAAAGTATCAGGGGTTGCTGGAAATAAGTCATTCGAGTTGCAAAATGTATTGAGTAAGAAGAATAAATTGGGAAGGGTGGATGACACAAGGCAAAACAAAGAAAATAAAATAAATAAAAAATAGGACAATAATGAAAGTAATTGAGTGGGACAATGGTGGTGCAACTAGATGACAATGATGGTAAGGGTAAGGAGAGACAAAGTTAAGTAAGGTGTGAGGTAATATAGAGAAACACGTAGGTTTTCTTTGGCTTTGATTTGGGTTGTGAGTTTACATGACCCAACTCTTTTACAAAGAAAAAAAAAAGGTAAGTGAGTTTGACTTTAGTTCTAGTATAAAAAAAGATGACACTCACAAAAATAAAGTAAAAAAATTATGATAATAAGGATGACTATCGGAATCACAACCTCAATTCTGCTCAAAAAAGGAAGGAAGAAAATCGGGAAGATTAACAAGAAATGAGAGAAGAGACATACTCATATAAAGAAATAATACTACTTTCAATTCAAAACTTTTGTAGATCTTGTTTTTTATATGTTGCTTAACTTTCTCATTTCTATACAATGTAACTTAGACTCATATTTTAATACCTAACAATCTTTCCCTCAAGCAAGAGTTTCTCTTCCACATTAGTACACTCATTCTCGAGCGAAAGTATTTTCAAACATGAGTACCTTACTCACAAACTACACTCACTTACATACTTAAAAAGGACACATTTGTTTCAAACCTACGTTAGGAAGACTTTCGATATAGAGATCAAACTATACTCATCTAAACTGGTCACCATCACAAATCAAGCTTTAATACCACTTACTAGAAAAATTGAAAGGGAGAAATCGAATATCAGAACAAGATAACAAATTCATCATGGTTGATTTTAGATAACACATAGACATATATTTACCCATGCATAAGATTTCATTCACACCTTGTATAAGTAAATAACACATGTTAGATAGTTGAACAATGTGCATTATTAAACAAATACTTTAACTCTCTCACTTTAATGATAATATTTTTCTTCTTAAATTATCTTTCATAACAAGTTTGTCTTTAAGTAATCTCTAGATATAATGTAGTATTTTGGAAGTATTCTCATCTTCTGCATAACAATCCATGTCTTCCTTATTGTGTTTCAGCAACATTTTACACTTGAATAAACACTGTGTTTTTCATTGGTTTCCTCTTTCCACCACCATGCATCCTTCCTTCCATTAGTAAAATTGTCACTTCCTACCAAAGACATTAAACAGATTATTCTCATAAGCAAATTAGCTTCTTCGTCATATAAGATGTCACACTTATCCACCATTTAACCAACCTTCCAACTTTTTAATAACCTCATTAATTTGTTTAGAATTGTGATACAATTTTGAATATTTAATAGTCAAGTTTCCTCCTGGCTCCCCATATCCTCCCAAAACCTTATTGTGCTGCCATCTCCAATTTTTCACTTGATACCTCTTTTAAATTACTTTGATTGGTTATTATATACCTTTATCTCAAGTTCATCCACGATATAGAATTAAATTTTTTTTTATATTTTTATTTCTTTTCTTAGACACCAATCCCCGTCATCCTCCATATTTAGCTTCCAAAAATATCAACTCACAATGTTCCTTTTTGATGAAACAAGTTTCCCATTTTGCAGAGTGTCTTATTTTGAGAATCATCACAATCCCTAACACCACATGATATCTTGGAGAAGAACGTTTTATCCAACGAATCCATGCCATCTTCATAATTTCTTCTGTTTCCCTCATGAAAATTCACTTTGTAATAAGATTTGAATTTTTTTACAATACTTTTAAAGAAGGATAAAAGGAATACAGATAATGAGTTCTAAATTAATCAAATGGTCTCTTTTTGTGAATGAGAGACCATTTATTTTCCATGAACATATTTCTCTCTTTTTTTTTTTTTTTTTAATTATGGGCCTCCATGTAAACTCCTGCGTTGGATTCTCCCCAATTAGAATTTTCATAGTTTAACCCGTTTTTCATTCGGTCTATTTTTGTGTTATCCTCCTAACTAATCTGCACTTACTCTTAAAAAAGTTTTATTTTAAGGTCAGAAGTTAGCTCAATGAATGTAACGATGCTTTCAATTACTAGGACATTCATACATTCTAGCAAATTGACGTCTACTTTCTACTCTGTCATAAGTCCTTTATATAGCTTCTTTGTCACCTCTTTCCTCATTTAGCCACTTAATCCCTTTGTCACCTTTTGTGAATAGAAATGGTATCAATGGAACTTCTTATCTAAGTGAATTGAAAATGGTGTCAAAAAAACTCTATCTAAGTCCACTTTGACTTTTGAATTTATTGTTCGATTTCTATTCATTAAATTGATATCTAAATATGATCCATGATAACAAATTATCATGAAATCACACGCAACAAAGTCATGTCGCCACTTCTCCATTCCCTTACTCAGTCGCCATGTCGCCATTTTTAGCTTTTCTGCCTGTTTTTTTTTTTTAAAAAAAAAAAAAAAAGATTGAAAA
>Ga0209700_103757_pt1 | contig 28528 bp, 21 predicted proteins | sample SiratroredBW_FD_187528 | JGI IMG/M metagenome (GOLD analysis project Ga0209700, IMG submission 187528) | Root nodule microbial communities of legume samples collected from California, USA - Siratro red BW (SPAdes) (version 2) | ecosystem: Host-associated > Plants > Roots > Nodule | place: USA... | reverse complement strand
CAAATGCTTCTACGGTTTCTACAAACCGTAGAACATTTTTTTTGTCTACGGTTTGTAGAAGCCGTAAGAAGTAAAAGGGATGGTGGAGGGTATAATGGGATATGAAATATTTTAAAAAGGGTTAAATGGTAAATTTGCCTAGAGTATGGAGGTGCAGGAAGATGATATGGAGGTGCAGGAAGAAGCAGTCTTTGTTGGAACCGCAGAGAAGCTCCTTAAGAACCACGATCTGGTGGGCTTGTAGAAGTTCGCAATCCAGGCCCACCGAGTGGTTGGAGGCATCGTCTTCTGTCGTATGCTCCTTGCCTGAGCTCCGATAGCTTCCACCCTAACGCTTCAGACATACCATTCTTCTCCCACGTTCTGATCAGGCAGGGCTAAGGTGTGCACGGTTACATGAGGCTGGGGAAGAAATTGGAAGAAAAAGACTTAGGGGATAAGTTTAACTAACTAAAATAAATTCATATGAATTGCTCATTTTTCACCCTCCAAACAAGTTTATACAATAATTACTTATTTATAATGTTCAATTTCATATGACGTATCATTCCGAGAGTCACTTAAATTGTACTAGAAGTAATATTCAATAAATTTCTTGATGACATTAGATATACTACTACTTCATTGTCCTGTCATAAGTCATTGAACATTTCAAGACCACTTTGTATTCTTTTGTGCACCGTTTGGATTTTACACTTTGTATTTATTCCTAAAAGTGTATACCTGTCAAAATAGTCCTAAAACTGAAAAATATCTAAAAAACATTATCTAAAGTATAATTTACCAACCATATTACTTTAAAAAAAAAAAAACTAAAAAAATGCGACTTGAATTATAAGTGACCAACATGACGACAAAATAGTTAAGCGCAGAAACTCAAATGAAACAACTAGAAATTTCAGACTTATTTAAAATCTCCTTAGTTTCAAAAGTCAATGTGTCAACATGATACACTTTTAGGGACTGAAATGGTTTATTCGTTTATTAACTGTTCGGTTGTTTAAACTTAACGTTTTTTACTTACTCTAGGAATCACAAACATCGAAGACCAGTAGAGCAGAAGCATAAGGTTTGGTGCTTTGCTATGCTTCTACCGTGGTTGGCATTGATGCTTGCAACAAGTTAACGGAGTAATGCTATCTCTCCGTATGCAGTTGAATTAAATGAAATACTGTATTACACAGTTTTTTTTATGTTATTGACTTTCATAGGCACAAACAACAAATATCCTAAAGGTTCTACATCTAAATGCACAACACCAATGTAGAAGTGCGCACCTCCAATGTTGATCTATATAAATAACAGTTAAGTTCCATAAACAGGGTAACAAAAACATGGTAAGAAGACAAAGCATTAGATCATGTCAATATAATTTCACCTGCAGTAGAAACCCAAAATGAGAGATAAACCTTTGGATCAAAACTCAATTGTAGTAGCGTGAACCGGTGTCGTAGACACGACCCCCAGGATATGGACCCCTAGGTTCAAATCCTTGATCTCTACCACCCCCAAGAAATCGAGCTCTCTCTCTGTAAGGATCAAAGTGATCCGCAGAATAGCCTCGTTGCACTTCTCCACCTACACCTGGAGCATTCGCATTATTGAAACCATGAGGGTCTCGAGGTGCCATGCCACTGCTGGGGTAAGGATCCCTTACGATTTGCTGGTAATGCTGTTGCCTAGCATGTGCTTCCCTTTGAAGAAATTCAGCTCTGCGGTTGCTATGCTGAGCTCGAAGTGCTGCCAGTTTTTCTTCGTACTGAGCATTGATCGCATTTATTTTCTGAAAAGAAATATGTAGAATTTAGTTAAAGCTCAGTGGAATTGAAACATTGTTTTAGAGAATATATGTAAGAAAATATACAGAATTCAACATGAATAAGATTATTCTTGCAACACCCAATGTGCTGCAAATATCCAGCTTCAAAACATAGTGGTGTAGATTATTTGATAAACAAAAGGAAAGATGCAGGTGACAGAACTGACCCAGTGCTCACGGTTAGCTGATAGAAGAACCCAACTCAAGGATAAAAAAAATACTCTTGCAAAGGTGATTTTGTACATCAATTTAATATTCAGGAAGTATTCTAAAAATGGGTCACATAACAAAAATCTGACAACACACTGGGTTAGTTCATAGTTTAAAAGATGCACAAAGAGTACACACAACTGCTGTATTCGAAGTTTTGCATTATCACTTCAAGATTATCAGCTAGGATGCAGAAAGAGCAGTATATAACTGCACTTTTGCATTTGCATAATTACTTCAAATTTATCAAATGTCAGGGAAAAAGCCTAGGTATACAAGTTACGACAAAACTATCCATTACAAACAATTTTTTCCTTCCAGAAGTTATTCCAGAAATGCACTTAGCAACCCGTGATAAAGCTAGCATTCCTAGGATGTAGTTCGATCCCTGCAAATCGTAATTCTACAAGAGATCTGTATCTGATACCTTTTCTGTAACAGCCATAAAAAGTTTTACAGCTTCAACAGTATCTTTAACATCTTCAAAAAAAGGCAAACTGTTTAACAAATCCCATAGACTTTTATACCAGTGGAACCATTCTTACAACGAGAAGCAGGTGCCACCTTACTCTTGCAAGGGAAACAAGACTACAGGATAGAGCATACAAGCATTTCTTCTTCTCAGCATCTTTCTATTTGGACCATCACGTTTTAGCTATAAAAAGGGAGACTGTCTTAAATTTTATAGACTTTATTGAACTTTTAAAGTAGCATAAACCGTGTATAACAATGCCCTCTAACAAAACAAGATTGTCCACACCTAAACCAGATAAACACGCATCAATGTCATAACTAAAACAGGTCATCAAATGAGAGCAGGGCATGTTTTCAAAATTAATATTAGGAATAAGTTTCACACCGTGGAAGTCTGAAACATTTGCTTGAAAACAAAAATCTAATTGATTTTATTATTATGATCTTTAGTTTGTAAAATCTAAATATCAATGAAGCAGTCTAGACTCTAGGTGGCTCATTTTTGTCCAGTTTTCAGTGCACTGATGCCCAAGAGGTATGTTAGACCTAGTGATGTCTGAAAAACTGGACCCAGTCCGTCAAGGGTACTGCATGATTATGAGTTCATCTATTAAGAAAAAAAGAAAAAAAGACAAAAAAAAAGTTGCAAAAAGAGTAGAGGATTTAGGTTATTTCAAGAACACGGTAACAAATTAATATTGTTTATTTTTATGTTTACCACAAACCTCTCTGTGCCTGGCATATTCTGCATCTTCAGCATCATTTTGTTCTTTAGTGAGTTTAAGGATGTCATCACGAAAATTCTGCTCAAGACCTTCAAAAGTTTGTGATAAATGATTTCCTTCATATCCAACATCCATATCTTCTTCATGAGCCTGAGATCTGGAATCATTGTTGTTCCGGCTCTGTCCTTGAAAATAGGACTTTGAAGCATCAACCCCTTGACCTACACTAGAACATGAAACACCTCCCCTATGTTTAGAAGTTTGAAAACTCTCCATAATATAAACCTGTGTAACCAGGCATTCTAGATGCAGCAGATAATGTTTTAAAAATTCGAAAGTAAAATAGGTTCTGAAAATGTGCCATGTTTGCCGAATTATAACTCCATAAAAGCAGACATCAAAAGTAAAATAAATTCATCTTCTATACATGAAGAACTACTTTTAAGTGTGTTCATTGAAAAAGAAGCAAATTTTGCAGAAAGGATGCCAGGAAAAAGAATAAGAATATGCATTTAACAACAAATTGGAAAGGATGACATTTAAAAGGATTACGCTGCCTAATTGAGCCTGTTAATCTGTTTTCTGAAGGACGGACAGTCAAAAGTATTGTGTTAATACCTCACTTCTAATTTAGAAACAAAAATCTCCATACTGGAACAGAGAAGAAAGGTTAACAATTTAAGTGTTTTTGCATTTAGTAGGGAAGGTATAACTCTCCGCACAAAATAACAAAAATTTATATATTTATATTATATTCACCTTTAGTCTTTAAAAGTTAAAAAATAAAAAATTAAAGTTTTGCTTCTTGAAAATGAAAAACCTAAAAAGAATAAGAGTGTGGCTTATGAGAAGGTATCAACCTTAGAACAAACTATATCATTAGACGTTGATAAAATTAAAAATCTGGAAGGAAAAATAAGATTTTGTAAACATGATTTTTTAAGTGTTTTTGCATTTAGTAGAGAAGGTATAACTCTCCGCACAAAATAACAAAAATTTATATATTTATATTATATTCACTTTTAAAAGTTAAAAGAATCGTGTGCTTTTTAGTCCCTCGCCTGAAAGTATGTAAAATCACACTTTTTTTAAAATGTAGGGACTAAAAACAAATAAACCTTTTACAGGAATTAAAGCAAAAAAAAAATCATAATTTTAAGGACAGAAAACATATTTAACCACAATACTTCAGATAACTATAACTATACCATATATTGTTCTTCATTTCCTAGTCTTCTTAATACTCTCAAATACTATCTCTTCATTTCCTCATCTTTGTACTCTCTGTCCAATTCATCATTTTCACTTTCTCGATATATTCTTTTACAAAATTCAGTACACAAGTGCAGCATGAGTTATTCTGTCTTATGCCATTTATCAGGTGGTTTAGTTCAGGCAACAGCATAAAAAGCAGCAGATATACATACATACACACTATGCTCGTTTAAGTCTACATCACAGATTCTATCCTACTTTTTATTTAGTGAAAATCCAACCGTTCAAGACTCGACATTTTTGTCAATTTCATGAAAAAATTGGCAAGAAATCAAATATACATTATACTAACTAATCACGAAAACTTGTAAAAACAATATTTAGCTACAACTTCAAGATATCTGGGTCCCTCACGTGACATACTACAAAAAAAATGATTGTTTTCCGAAAGCAGATGCAGCACATAAAAGAAGGATAAAAGTGTGAAGTGGCAGCGAAAAATACTTGCCTTCACTGAACATTCGAGATGCCATTGAATTGGACAACTTGGATTCGTCCATTTCCCATCTCCACTGACCCTCCGGCTTGGAATTTGCATATGGATTCTCTCTCTCCGGAGTAAAGGCCTCGAGACGCCCTTCAAAATTACCAGACTTGGCCTCCCCCCTTGGACCGGCCACCATATGATGCATCTGGCCACCAACACCAGCGTTGGCAGATGGATCCCCATAGTGCCCCTGCCGTCGCATTGTCACAAACAACTCCTATGTGAACACAACCTCTGAGACATCAAAGCCACAAAACCCAAACCAATCACTAAACCACATAACCCACACTACAATCACATAGCATCATGCATGCACCGATTCTCTGCTCTCACATGAAACATCCCACACACAAACTGAAACGTTTCAAAATAATTACAAAATTTGGCAACTGAATCCCAAATAGAACCCGTCAAGACACATGAGTCTGTGTAATAAACATAAGTTATAGAATCCTAGGGTTATAGAAATCAAACTAAAAAGTTAAGTAAACCAAATATAGCAGACTATTGCAAGTGTAAAGAACGTGCAAATTAATGGAGAAAATAAAATATGTTAACAGAGCTCTATAACGTACCGAATGAATAAGCACTTTGGAATATCGAGCTAGTGAAACGAAACGACAGTGGAATTGGAATGATGTGTTCAACAATTATCGATCGATAGAAAAAGACATTGCAGGTGATGAGGATGGTGAAATGAGAGTGAAATGAAAATCTGAAAACCCTAATTCAGGATGGAGGAAGAACCCGTAGTTCTACCACCATTGCTCACAGTTAGCAAAATACACACGGAAAAATAAAGACAAAAAAACAATAAAAAAAATATAAGAATTAAATAACATTTTCATCTAATTTTGTGAATTTTGAATAGGTTCTCAATTTTTTTTTTCTTCAATTTCGGGACGAAAAAAAAATTATTTGCTTTTTATTTTTATTATTCAGTGACATTGAGTGATAAGTTGTCTGCACTTTTTGTTTCCTATAAATCTATATATTTTTCTTTTAATCTTCAACATTTTTTTCTCACTTATTTTATTTCTGTGTTTACTTCTTTTAAACAATTAAGTAAAAAACTGTATTTTTAAGTTTTTTGTTTAAAAGAAAAAGAATAATCAATATGACTGTGTCATTTAGAATATATATTCTTATTTCTTTCTGTCTTGTCTCTTAGACACTGAACTTAGAAGAAATGTGAACGGAACATATACGCATCTTTTTAAAGTTATTTTTGTTTGAAAAAGTAATCAACTTGATGCAAATTATGTTCAATTAGGTTTTAATTTTTTCTTTCTTTTACTATTTCTATTTAAAGGTAAAACCTATAAAGAATAAAAAAGTTCCATAAAAAAAATCTTATTCATGAATCTTTATAGATTCTACAGCTGAACATTGAAGAGGAGAAGAAATAGGAGACTCAAATTCTAAAAAAAAAAAAAAAAACAGAGAATTTACAATTGTTTGCCTTAGACTGATTAGTTTTCTGTCTTTAAAAAGTTATTTAAAAAATGAATACTTGTGTTGGTTTTATTTAGTGGCTAACTTTCTCATTTAATAGAGTTCATCACTTAAAACATATTAATAAATTATAGGAATTAAAACCAAAAAAAAATTATAGATCAGATGGAAAAAAAAAATCATTGAGAAACAAAAGAAAAAATATACATAGTAATCCTTCTCAACAGTTTATGTCTTATCTAACTAACAAGATATTATTCAACTTATTTTAAATAAAGATCATAATCAAAATCAAAATTTAACTCAAAAACCAAAACGGACGAATATTTTTTATTGAGAAATATATGTAAAATTCTTAAATTTATAAGGAATAAAAAGTCATTTAATCCATGATATAAATTAAAAGGTAAAGATATATACGTTTGAAATTTTATTTCGTGAAATTAGTTCAATCAGTAAAATATTATTTTAATAATAACTTGCTTATATAACTCGTGTATTTTATTTTTTTAAATATAAATTTGACATTTTTATAGTCTTTTTTATAATACAATGATGCGTGCTAATTGTAATTTATACTATCTCATTTTGTGTAATTATTTAAGTTTGATATTGCTTAATAATTTGCAATCTAAATTTACGAAATTATTATAAAAAAGTGTAAATGTTCAAAATAATTAACATGGTGTTAATGTGCTAAAATTAAACCCACATTTTCTAAATAAGATTTCATGTTCGAAGAATATTTTAAATAAAAAGACGTCATTAAACCAAGCCTTTATATGATTAAGGGAGAGAAAGTTGTTAATAATAAACTTATATAAAAGAAAAATATAATTGAACAATGATCTAGTATAATTAAGAAAGAAAATTAAAAAAAAGTAGTAGTAAATTTTCAAAACTTAAGACAATAAAAAAAGACAAAATGAGATTTCCAAGAGAATACACTATTCCAATACTATATGAAGTGAAAAATAGGTAAAAACAAAAATGTGAATATATTATTTCAATAATTCAAGCAACTCCCTTCATTGTTGCTGTATTATAGAAGGCTAAAAGAACATATGTTTTTCTCAAATTTTGTCATTTCCATTCAACCAATGAGCCTCTATCTTCTACTTTCTTTCTTGTTCTCATTGAATTAAATCTAAACTCAAAGACTTATGAAACTTGTAAGTTAACAGAAATATAATTTTCAGTCATGAACCTTATATAGCATCACAAGTTCAATGTCATTGACAAGAATCTGACATCAGAAAATCTCAGACTTACATGATTCTGACTCATGAAAAGGTGATATATGTATGGTACACATTACAATAAAAAAAACACTTCAGAATGAAGCAAAAGAAGTTTCACAGATCAATCATACAAAGGACACTTCACATATCAGACACCAAAGATCCAAAAACGATCTTAAAATTAAACTTAATGCAAGTTAACAACTCGTCCTGATCATCCTTCAGTGTCATCTTCAGAGAGTAAGGTCCCTGCATAACAACAAACACAGTCAAGGAAATGAGCTCATTAATGTAAGGTTTAACCAAAACAAAAGTTTTACCTCAACAGAATTTTGCTGTCTAAGACAAGGATGATTAAACCAAGAAGACAGAGTTCAAGAAAATTTTACCACGTGATTCTGTGCCTTAGGACCCAACCAGTGCAATACGTGACAATAGGTGTTGATTACCACCTTATCAATGTCTTTTGTGGGAGATGGGTACTCACAACTCACATCCAGCTGTGTTTTTTTGTTACAGCAATTACAAAGCTGTAACATTTTCCTTTTACCTTGTGGTTTGACCTTAATAATTACTTGTTATTTTTCTGTTTTGTCATCAGCTTTATTTCTGTTTCATAGGTTACTTGTTGTTTTTCGGTTGCTGATGTAGCACTAGATGGTGGGGTGGTTTGTTAGAATCTCTTTTCCGGATATTGCAGTAACTGCCTAATACTATTTGGTTCGGCCTAAGGGGCTCAATGAGAAAGTAATCACACAAAAATAACATAGTTCTCTCTCTAAAATTTTATCTCTGCCTTCTCTTTCTTTCCGTTGGCAACGGATACCATTCTTAATTCTGGTTTCCCTGCTTCTGGTTGTGGACGTTCTCAGAGTTGTTTTCCCATAATTCAAATTTTCATAACATTTTTCTAAGATTTAAATATAGTGATACATTTAAACTTTAAGCCTAACTGAACTTTATCTTATAAAATTAGTTTATAAGATAAGGTTTGCACTCGTTTATATACTATAAATTACTCTTATCTCTAATCGATGTAGGATTTCTAACACATCCCAAGTCCCTAACACGAGATAGGTATTGTTTGAAAGAAACAACAGCAGTTGTCATTTTAGGAAAAGTTAAACATCCAAGCACAAGCTCTAACTTTACCATTTTCATCTCCCACTTCCTTCTAGCTACCTTTAGCAAGAAACTTCCTCCCTTCTTACATTCTATTACATCAATAAATGTACCCGTCCATCCTTGTACCTTCAGTCCATTCTATCTTTCTGCTTAAGAAGGCCCTCTATGCCTAGAAGATTAGAAAGGTTTGCCCATGAATAAGACCAACAATTGAGTCAAATCTGACTCTACAGACTCTCATAAAATAAATATATTCAACGCATGAAGCACATATTGTTCTGGCCTACTAAAGTTTAAATGCCTCTTGAAAAGAATCACGCTTCTAGACTAGCTTCAAAATATTTCATAAATTAAAAAGAGATTAAGAACCTTAGAAGGAACTTTAGATGGAAGTATGAATATCCAATGACTTAATATCACAGGCCAAACTTTCAGTAAAACTCTTTATATTAAAAGTATTTTCTAACGGTTTTTTCTGAAGCTTCATTCAGCATTCCTTTATCACTTTTGATTGAATTATCTTCCACTTGATCAACGTTTCCTGCTAAAGCTTATATTGTTCTTCTCATGTGTCCAAACATAATCTTCTCAATATGAGATAATTCAACTTTCTCCCAAATATATTTCTTCTTAATTTTTATCTTTTCTCATGTCTAACAATCTCATCTCTGCTACACTTTCTTAACACTGCCTAATATTAACTACCATAGAGCATTGACCATGTTATACATGTATTGTAGAGTAGTGTTTGACAGACATTTGATTTCACGGATTGTGCTTTAAACATTTTTATCCAACAGAGACTGCTGATCTAGACAGGCAGAATGACTATTGATTCAAATCCAATCTGTTATATTGGTTCGTTAACTCAATCTCTATGACCATCACGGATAGAAATAGCATTTCAATGATCACTTATTAGCATGTTCAAGGGTAAATGACTTGTAACTTCACATTTCCGTGATTCATGAAGTCACAAAGAGAGAGCAAGACAACTTTTAAAAGCACATTTAGGTAAAGGAAAATTTGTTATGTGAAAACAAGGTTAGTTTGAATCTTCTACAATAAACCCACTTTTCAAAAGAAAAAGAAAATCATGTGTGTAAAAGAACTTCAAGTGAAGTGAGGATCTCCTGGAAGTACACCCCAACACAATTCACATTCTAATGGGATTAATTTAATTACTCTTGATTATAGCAAACTTTAAATTGCAATAATTTTTAAGTTACAAGACTAAAAGAGAAGATGGTGCAATACACACCAAATGCAAATTTGTAAATGCCCAACAATAAGAAAATTAGCACCAAATCAAAGGAAGCTATATTCCTGATAGGATTATATTTTTATGACGTGATCAGCATTGGTAAGATAGTGATAAAATGAAACTAACCGGTGGAGTAATTGCAGGCAATGTTTGGGTGTGGGAAATCACAAAATTGCCATTACTAACAGGGCACTTCACTTCTTTACAAAGATCAATGTTTTCTGTATGGACAGGCACCCCAACGTATGAAACTCCAATTACTACCTCTCCACCATGAATAGCTTTACCTGCATAAAAGATAGACAGAAACCTCACTTATAATTTGTTAAAATAGACAAGTGACACACTAAGATAAGGAACAAATAAAGTGAACCAAAAATATAAATGATAACTTCTGAATCATTTGCAAATAACAGCATCTAGACGAATTATTTGGCTTACACATACTTAATTTTAGAACAACATTGACATGTAATTAATGTACTAGCATGCAGATAAAATAAAATTTGATTGAAACAACAAAACTAGACAAATAAGAAGACAGGAGAGGGGGGATTACCTGAAGTAGCATAAATCTTAAAGGTAGCTGGATGGCCACTCTTCACAGGGTCTGGTGATATATCAACTCCGGACACCTTCACAGGATAGTTTGTCTTCTTATCTACAAGGATTTTTTAGCGGAAAAATAAATACACAGAAGATAACCATGATCACAATCTGAATAAATCATAAACACAGATAAGCTACCAGCATAACATGACATCATAGTCACAAAATTAATATTAAGAGAAATATTAGCAATACTTGCTCACACTAAACCACGCCTCACTACATACTGAAATTGATTAAAAATTACAACTTTTCATAGGTCTCACCTACTAGCTTCCAAATACACAGTTGTTTAAATGAACTGTTTACCTTAATTTTGTGGATCTCGAAATACCATATAGATTTAAACTTCATTCAATGACATTCATGTCAATAGTGAAGTTGCTAGTTTTGTGGATCCTACTATAGAATCCTTTTTATGATTTTTTTGGGATCTATGTTCTATTGCTTGAGTTTCATTATTCAACTTTTTTAGTTTTCATTATACCTTCTATTTTGTTGATCGATGATTTTTCTCCTCAATACTTTTTTTTCTCCAAAATATTTTAAGCAGCACTGCTTATACAATCAATTCTGCTAGTATAGTCAACGCCAGCTCATATGCTTTGATGCTAAAGAAAATTAAGCAACGGTATTTATCTTTGATTAACCTTCTTAAGCTCTCACATAGGAGATAGTCTTAAGGAGCCAGCTTCATGATTTTGTTGTTTTCAATAAATTTCAAACTATTAGCATGTTCCTACAGTTTTTCTTCGTCCAAGATAACAAATTCCAATTTCAAACAGAAACCAAATCAGAACCCCAAAAAAAGTTAATTTTTTTCATATAAATCCTTGAAATTTGCAGGACCATAAAAACCCCATTATGCAGATGAAAAGTTAATATCAACAAATAGAAGTAGTCAAACATCAAAACACAGAGAAGTAAATCTAAATTTCTAATCTTATCTTGAACTGATCGGATGAAACCAAAATAATAACAATAAAAAGTCAACAGAGAAAGAGAGAGTGATGAAGTACCGCAGTAAGAGATTTTAACAGCAGCTCGTGCTTGAAAGGATGAAAGGAAGAGAATGGATAAGGAAAAGAGAAGGTAGAATTTGGGAAGAGAGTGAAACTCCATTGGTGAGTGCAAAAGGGTGAAGAAGGAAGACAGGTTGGATGAAAGAGAGAGTGAGAAGTAGGAAGGGAGAGACGTATACTGATAAACACAAGGTTTTGCTTAGGTATTAAACAACATCAGTGGCTCCCACAATGTGAACAAACGAATAAAACAAAATTAACGTTATAAAAATCAAAATAATCACCAAAATAAAAATAACATTTAGCACAGTAGTTTTTGCAAAAATAATCGTTGAAAAGTAAAGATAAAATTATAAACCAAATTGTATCCTATTAGTATATATACGTCATACGAATTCTACTTGATCTAATTTACCTGAGTAGGACGTACAATTTAGTAGATTTATTATACAATATTAATATTTATAAATTTTATTTTGATATTTAGTTTCTTTATACAATTATATATATTTTACATTATCAACTAGTAAAAATTGTATTATATATATATATATATATATATATATATATATATATATATATATATATATATATATATATATATATATATATATATATATATGTATATGTATGTGTGTGTGTGTTACAGTGGTGTATTTTTATTTGTATTATAAATCTTGATTCGTATATTAAGTTAAAGAATTGGTACTTTTTAATCAACAATATAATAAGATAGATTGACGAGATTTCAAATGAGAATTTAAGAAGAAAAGACAATTTATATCTAATTATATAACTGCATTACATGGCTAAAAGTTAGTTCTTAACCTATGATTATTAACTTCTTACTTCAAAAATCCATTCCTCTTTCACATAATTTTTTAAATTACAATAGTATTTTTCAAAACATTAATATTTTATAAAGATACACTTAAAAGTTGCTAAGGGAATCTTTCTAAATCCCATTAAAATCTGCTGTAAAGAATAAAAACGCTAACGATATCAACATGTAAATTTGAAAATAAGGATATTGTTCTATTTACAGTTGGTATCCTTCATTAAAATCTATAAAAATATTATTTAATTTTATACCATGTTCTTAATATTTAAAAAAATATAAATTTATAACATTTTCTGATAATTATTGAATCGTAACAGTTATAAATTAAAATAAACAAAAGTGAAGCACCACGTGCAGTGCATGGCTATTTCAGTTTTACGACTTGGGTCCCATCACTAGATTCATAGCCGAGAGGCTACATCTTAATTATTCTCGAATGTTCTTTGTTACCAACAAAAGAAAAAAAAAACATTTAATAGAGTTTATTCACATTTGTAAGCGTTACATATAATTTATCTGCAACTTTTCAGCTTAACGTTAAATACCTAAAAAAATATTATTTTTCATTTAATAAATACTTAATTAAATTACTTATTCAACTCAAAAATTAATAAATACTTAATTAAATTACTTATTCAACTCAAAAACATTTAAGCGGGTTGGTTCACTTTATCGGCTGAGTTATTGTATTATTACTATAAAAAATACACCTAAACTGTTACGAATATTTTAATGAATGAATGTACTTAGTTAACACGTAACAATACAGTCAACATATTCAAATCAAGCAGAGTCTAGGAAATGGACAAAAAGTTATGTTATTCTAAAGATCCAAACTCCTAAAAATTACTAATATCGACCGATCGAATTTAATACCTAAACTAAGGACGGTTGTTTTTCAGTTAGCCCAGCACGATTAGCAAAAATAACCTATATCATTAAAGCTATATCATTAAAGCAAATGAATATGAACTCTTCCATAACTAAAAGATGTGAAGTAACTCCGGACGTTTGCTTTTCACCGGGATATACGCAGACTTGAGGATTAAACTACCTGAAATTTATAAGATTTAATTGAGTAATCTTCGGAACCTTTTGTATTTAATTGTTGGTTGGTAAGTTAATCCTTTTGTGAGTAGGGTATGTTAATCGATTAGTAGAATTATGGTAAAGAGTTTTTCACTTCTAATTAGCGAGATAACTTTACGATTTTTCAATGTGGAAAAATAAAAATTTCGAGAAGCAGTTCTCCATTTCTCCCAACATCTAATCGCACACCTCTTTCCCACTAATCAACAAGGAACCAACCTGTTCTATACTTCAATTATCGTTGGAAATCCAATAACCTTGCTGGAGATAAAATGCGGTAACTACTCCCATGTTTCAACCACTTCAATTGCTCAATTTAAACAAAAAAATGAATTATACAATTCTATTAACTAACGAAAGTAAAATGTAATTTTCCAACCATTGACAGTAACATTTACAATAACTTCTTTCAGATATAGATACTTCATTCCGTCAATAATAAGAATATTTCCATTGCACACCCTAAACCTTTTAAAAAAGGTTTTAGGCCTAACAAGTTTCTTTAAATTCATTCATTAGCAACCAGACCAGACGCAAACATGAAATGGAAATAAAATTGAATAACCGAATATATGTGCTTAAGAAAAAAAACAATAAACCGAAGTATTTAGAATGCCAGAACGGAAATTATCCTTTCGACAACATTACTGTTCTTCACTTTCTCACAATCAAAAGCTACTAGATGACTATCATAGTCCAGGCTACAGTTACGGAACATCAACAGTATCATCATTCATCTTATATAAAATCTGATTCTACATTCCTTCCACACAAGTCATTACTGCTGGGCGCACTGTACCCTCTGTGCACCACCAGGCATCTCATCATCCTCGTCATATGCTTCCTGAGCTTGTTGTTGCTGCCTCCTCCTATCTTCCTCCGCCATATTCACATCATGAAGCGTGGTCTCCTCACACTCGTCCAGCTCCATGTCTGTTAACTGCGAAGGCTGCTTTGGTGGCAGAACGGCCTCCAAAGCCTTAACCTGATCAGGATTTAGAAAATCTGGGAATTCCACTGTGAAGTGAAGATAAAGCTTCCCCTTCATGAATGGCCTCTGGTACATGGGCATTCCCTCATCATTAATTGCCTTGTATGAATCTGCACGTGTACACCAGTGGACATAGCATTATAAAACTTCATCAAACAAAAATAGAGACCCAAAACGATTACATGCGAATCGTTTACATACCAGGTTTCACAACTTCCCCGGGATTTGACTTGATAAGAAGCTGGCGGCCATCCAAGTGAGTCAGGACAAACTGGAAACCACACAAGGCCTCAGTAAGGGACAAGGTATGCTCAACATAAAGGTCTTCAGCCTTTCTTTTGAACTTAGGATGCTCCTTCTGCTGAAGCACAAAGACGATATCCCCAGTAATTGTGTCCGGCTGCACACACAAACAATCATTATTCATCAAATCAATTCTGTAATCAAACATTATCAACTAAATGCCAGCAACAATATAGTCAGCATCTCAGCATACCGCTTCATCAGCTTCACCAGGGAATGTAATCTTCTGCCCATTCTGCATTCCCTTTTCCACAATAACTTCAAGAACTTTCTTCTCCTGCACAACCTTTTCTCCCTTGCACTGTGGGCAGCGATCTCTATCGTTGATAGTTTCTCCAGTACCCTTACATTCATTGCAAGCATGCTGCATTTGTTGAATCATGGATGGACCAAGGTGTCTTATAGAAACCTTCATACCAGTACCTTGACAACCAGCACACTTCATCGAAGCCCCAGACTTGGAACCCTTGCTGTAAACGTTTCACAAACAACTAATATAATAAATCTCATGGGTAGAACAGGCAACAATAATGCAAACAATAAAATCCAACGGGTTAAATATGATTCTGCTTTTAGTCCTGTAAATATAACAACGTTCTTTATTTACAATCTATAAAAAATAATGTCATCTTATAGCCCTTGTATTTCATAAAAAAAAAAATATATCCTTTCAGTCCTTCGTTCATGAACACAAGGTTATATATGACATATTTCCAAAACTGAGGAGAAAAAAAGGAGTCAGATTATTTTTAGAAGACTATAGGTGATCATTGTCCTAAACAGAGGGAATAAAAAAACACTCATCGCATCCTTCCTTCAAAACCCAAAAAACAAAAGAATTCTTCCCTTAAACTTAATTAAATCCAAGAACTAAATCGCTCAATACACAGGCAAATGTCTAAATTAAACAAAAAAAATCCCTAAAATTTAATTTTTGATGAAAAAAAAAATACACATTCAGTGTACCAACAAAAAAATATAAAGTAGATCATGTCCAAACTAACCAAATATCATAATTCTAAACGCAATGCAAGCGACTTCTCCAATAAAAATATTATCAATCAAAACCAAACACATTCTGCAAATACCCACCCACTGCACTTGGAGCATATGACATTTCTGGAGAGGGACAGCTTCTTTGAAGTCCCAAGGTAAAGGTCCTCCAGAGAGACCTTGAGAGGGTGAACCACATCTTCTCCTCGTCTCTGTCTCCTACCTCGACTACTACCACCTGTTCAAATAGCCATAACCCCTTAAGCACACAATTATACAATTATTAACCAATCAAAGTCAACAATCATTCATTGTATCAACAGCCAAACCTGATCCAAACGGACTCCCACCGCCAAAGAAAGATGAAAAAATATCAAACGGATCATGCCCACCGCCACCGCCCATTCCTTCCTTAAGGGCATCTTCACCATACTGATCATATATCTCACGCTTCTCAGGGTCACTCAGAACCTCATAAGCCTGAGCCAACTCTTTAAACTACACCACACAAAAAAACAATCATAAGCCTCACCTCACTGGAACAAAACTACCAATGACAGAAACATAACCTAATTAAACTCTAATTCAATCAACAATAGTCTCTAATTGAAACCTAAATCAACGAATATAACTCTAATCGAAGTGGAAACGGAATAATCGAAGACTACTAAGGTACCTTCTCGGGATCACCGCCCTTGTCGGGGTGATTCTTAATGGCGGCTTTCTTGTAAGCCTTCTTCAAATCATCCTGTGAAGCGTTCTTGGAGACGCCGAGGATTTCGTAGTACCGCGTGTTATCGCTCTTCTTGGGTGCTCTCCCAAACATCTTGCTCTAATGGATCGAAATTGGAAACCCTAGTTTGAGGAAGCGAAGAACAACGAGAAGGGAAAACTCTAGATCGGAACCAAAGAGAGACAAAGCAACACCCTAGCTATGAAAATTCCAGAGTTGGGTATTTATATTTATATTTGCATTCCTCATTATTTTTGTATCTATTTTTTGTGGTGGAGATTGAGAGAGAAGTTATTAATGGACGGCTGGGATGAAGGGTGCTCGTGGCATGGGTCCCACAGTAGAAGAGTCTAGAATTTTTGTTTGCTTATTTAGGTGAATATTGGAGGTGTAAACCATTTTGGAATTTTGTTCTAGATCCTTCATGGTAAGCTCTAGGAAACACAAGAGAGTTCCAACTATTTTTATTTGTTAATTTTTTATTTAACTCTATAAAAATATTAACAACATATTTTTCTAAGCAATATTATCGGAGGGTCAAAAGCATTTGGTTAAGCATATTCTAGACTCGTCTGAAAGGTGTTTTATTTCTGCGAAAAGAAATATATTATTTGTGTCATTGTCTAAGTTTTCAAAATTCCAATACTCAAACACGTGTGTTTGCTAAAGCATTTTATATTATATTATAAATGAAATTTGACAAAATTGTTTTATTTATGATTAGTAGTGTAGTTTTTTAATAATATTTAACTTATTTTAGTAGGATGTTGATATTAGTTTTTCAAAATAATTTATTTATATTAAATTATTTATGTTCTTAATAAATTTTGAGAATCTTTTGAGTCAGCCTAACAGAATTTGAATAATTCAAACCTCCTTATCGAATGTACTCTCGCCTATTATGTTCACGCTATCAGTCGTGTTTATAAAGTTTTTGCCCAAATCTGTGCTCACCCACATCACAACAAGGAGTATACCTATGATGACACTCCGACGTCATCATCGAAATTAAGATAAAAATTACTTAAGTTATGCATATTTTTTACCTTGCTTACTCAGGTATTTATAAAGCTTATGCTTGACTTGAAACTTATGTTATGTCAGCTTTTATAAATTGTCTTGTCAAGAGTTGTATGTACGCTTCAATTACTAAGAATCGCTTATTGGTAGTAAAGTTGTCGGCCTAGGGCAACAGGTGATCGTCCCTATCTTAGGAATTGTTCCTTGGTGATGGTTGTTGGCCCTGGGTGACAAGTGGTAGTCTCAAGGCAGATAGTACACTTGTCCCCCAAGCTTGAGTGATAATTTGAATGAAAAGGTTTGTTCTTAATGCTGTGACTCTTTGGATGGTCAATCTTAAGGCTGTGACTCTTTGGATCGTTAATGAGCGGTGAAATGTCTGGTTACCTATACATTGTCCAAATTAGTTCTGCTTTTCAGGTTGGAAATTTTGAGCGTTCATACTTTTCGCCTTTGCGCACCATAATTGAGGGTGACGTGTCTTGTTTAAAGGGCGTGCCTTTGTGATATGATGGTGAGAAGTTGATCGTGCACTGTTCAGCTTTCTTGGAAAGCGAGCTCGTTTTATAAATAATCGCCTTGAGGCTATTAAGTGCCTTGTGCGTCTCAATTTGTCTCTGATATCCGGCAACCTAAATATTTCGTAGTGACTAGTTGCAGGGGATTCGTTCCTAGAGGTAAAGATGTTGTCCTTGTCTGGTTTCTCTGAGTTTGTTGGGAGTGTCTCGTCAAGCGTTAGGGCAGAGTTTAGAGTTTATGAGGATTCATGTATGAGGAGGTGTCTGGTAGTGATCATGACGATGCCTATGAACAGCCTATTGTTGTTGGCATGCTTCCGTCTGAGATTGCCGAAAGCAACCTACCTCACTGCCGCGGATATGAGTGGGCGAGTACTTTGGTTACTGGTCATTTCTCTAGGTATAGGTGGTCGTCCATGGTGACCACATACGCTGCAGCTGTGCCTATGTTCACCACAGGCAAGATGAGTATAGAGTTGTTTGCCAAGCGTTACACGTCGATAGATAACATGTGTCATGGCTGAGAAGGTCACGACCGTGACTTCTTCTACATCTATCCTTGCATGTTCACAGACTCGAATATTTGTCTTCCCTTTGATGAATTCACCATAGGCGTGTTATGCATGTTGAATGTGGCGCCCACTTAGTTGCATCCTAACTCTTGGGCGTCACTTCAAGCATTCGGCTTCTTGCAGAAATGTTCCGTCTTCTTTTTACGAAATGTTCCGTCTTCGCCCTTCTCCTCATGTATTCCTTTCTTATTACCGTATCTCGCCCTGTCAAGTGGGTTTCTTTAGTTAGCCAATCCCATAATGTTCTTCTTACATCCTTTTTTTCCTCTTATAAATATTTTAAAGATTCTTTTTTCAAAATTATCATAACTCTTGCCGGTAGGCACCATTTTTTCAATGGGGATACCCCAACTTCCCGTTATACTGGACTCGGGATCCTGTCCATTATCTGTCTTGGCGGAGATGTCCCACGATCGAGGACGACAAGATGATGTTTGAAATAATATACCAACTCTATCGAAAGCTCAATGTTCGCTTCATTCGTAAGTTTTATCTTTCTTCACACCGCTAGGTGAATTTATATGGTATGTTTAATTTTATATACCGTTATGGTCTCATTTTTTAACTATGCTGAATTTATATACTTTATGGTAGGCATAATGGCTTAACAGGGACCTACCTTCCTTGACCGTTTGAAGAAAATCAAGAAAGATCGCGTTGCGTCTGAGAAGGTTGTCGGTGAGGGTTCGACTCCTACTCATGCACCCTTTCCCGACCAAGTCCCTCCTCCTCCGTACTCTGAGAAAAGGAAGCGTAAGGACAAGAAAGACAAGTCCAAGGAGGACAAAATGGCAAAGGATAAGAAAACCTCCTCCTCCCAGCCTTCCCCAAAGAGGTCCCTGCCAAGTCCTCAGAGACCAACAAGGATCTGGTTGAAGTCGATAAGGGTCTAGTAGAATCTTTGTTCGCTTCTGACCTTAATTTTGCAAAGGGCACGAACATGGCCCTTTCGTGTGCTAAGAAGAAGGTTTTGAGTGGGAGTTCCACTGTGGACCTGGTCAACACATGTTTGGAGATGTACAGCCGGACCTTGGCCATCACAAAAGTCATCTGTGCCTATGTGCTTAAAGAGGGTGTGGTCAAATTGGCCAAAATAAAGGAAGAGTTGTCGGCCTCTACCCGATCTCTGAAGGAGGCTCGTGATGCTAATGTCGCCCTGGGCGAGGCATTGAGGGCTGTTGAGTTGAATTTCAAGAAGGTAGATCAAGAGAGGGATGCCTTGAGAGCCTACTATAAGGGAGTAAAGAAGACGAATGAGAAGCTTTCAGGCAACATCCGAGAACTCGAGCAGTCCCTTTTTGAGGCCACATTAGCTCACGATGAGGTAGTATCCGAGAAGGCACTAATGGGAATTGAGCTTAACAAGCTGAAGGACTATGTGATTGATTTACATAAGGAGACCTTCGGGCAAGCTGTCCGTCAGGCAGTGTTTCTTTATGATGTCCCTAAGCAAAACAATATGGATCCGAATAAAGATGTCTTTAATGGTCGCCTAGTGCCTATCAAGGAGGTTCTCGCTGCTGAGGACCCTACGCCCAATGATGGTAAGGGAGGGGATAACCAAGAGGAGAGAGAGGAAGATGAGGAGGGCGATGATAGAGTTGATGGGGAAGAATAGTTGAGAATGCTTTGGTTCTTTTTGATTGTAAATCATTTTTTGTATAGTTGTCATGGGCGACTCTTTTTTATGGCTGGCTCTGTGGTTTTAGCTGATACCCTTTTGTACTTATTTTTCCTGCATCAATGAGAAATTTGATTTTTACTTTCAATACCTTTGCTTATCTCAATTTGTTAATGTGATCTCTGAATGCATTTGTTATTATCGAATTGTTATCGTTTTAGGATACAAGCGTTATACGTGAATATTATGTCGTTGAAGCTTTTAAGCAGTTACTTGGGGAGGTTCACCATGGAGTGAACTACTCGGTTTAACTTGAAGTTTCACAATAGAGTGAAATGGCTTTAGCAACATGTCGGTTATGTCACGATGGAGTGATAGTTAGGTATTATCTAGGTGATACCTGTTCGCACGAAGGTAATTAAAATAGTGATAAAATAGAGTGCTTCTTCAAGACGAATAATGTTCAGGATAATTTTCTTTCATTCATTTTATGAATAATAGTTGAGGCCTCGTTAAAACCTTGTCAAGGAAAACCCTTCTTAGGGACAAAACATTGGTCAAAGAATGAGTGCCCTTACATTGATCAACTGAAGTAGAATTTCAAATGTGTGGCGTCCCAATTTCTTGGATTAGCTTGTTTGGATAGGTGCTATAGGCAGCATGCGCCTTTTCCTGTCACAGTTGAGATGCGAAAGGGACCTTCCCAATTGGCCGAAAACTTTCCGTCATTCTTTCTTGTATCGCTGCGCATTCTCCACACCTGGTCCCCTGGGCAAAAGCTTCTCAGTTTCACCTTGGTGTTATACCTCTTAGCTGGTCGGGCCTTACTAGCTTGTTCCCTAATTTACGCTTTGTCTCTTAGTTCACTAATGACATCTAAATTGATCGTCAAACTCTCGTCATTAAGGTCCATGCGCTCCAGCTGTCGATGTATGGTCGGTTCCTCTACTTTATCAGGTATCATCGCATTGTCCCGTATACCATGCTATAAGAGGTTTTTCCAGTAGTAGATTGTAGTGTATACCGATCAATTCATAACACTTCTAATAACTCTTCCGACCACCTCCCCCTAGTCTCTTTCTGTCACTTTTCTCCGCTCCTTCACTTTCCGTCGTGCATAATAAACGTATCTTAAGAATGTGTTTGTTTACGAAGACGAAAAAATTAGATTGACTAAAAAGTAAAAAAAATTCAAAATTCGAGATTAAAAAATTGAAAATATACAATTATCGAAGTATTTTTTTTTCTTCGCTAATGACAAGAGATATACGAAGAAAGTATCTTTTATTATACTTTTTAATATAATTAATTTAATAATTTATTCATATATACTTATATTATAACAAAATAAATATAATTAATTATAAATAATAATAATTAATAATAATAATAATTAAAATATTAATAAAATTATAAAATATTAATAAAAATAAGAAATAATCAAATATAAAATAATAATAAAAATAAGATAATTACAAAAATAAAATATCAATTATATTAATATTAGAAATTATAAAAAATAAATCATAAATAATAGTTATAATAATAAAAATAATAAAATTGTAAAAATAAAAGTAATAATAATAAATTAAAATTATGATAATAATTAAAATAAATTTATAAAATAATAATATTATTAATAATAATAATATAATTTTAGAATAATTGATATTTTTTATAATTTCATCAATTAAAATAATAATTTATTAATCATACTTAATAAATTAATTATATTTAATCTTTAAATTAATTTTAATTATAATTTTCTTTATTAAAAAGTTATTTTATTAATTACTCTTATCATATCATTCACCCATTTTTTAAAATTTTTCCTTATTTTCCTATTATTTATCTCTTCGTTCAAACAAGCTAATATCTCAAATTTAGGCAAATTCAATATCTAAACAAAACATAAATTTGTCCCATCATATACCTCTAATCACCGTTCCTTCACATAGCTCTCCCAAAGTTTCAAACTAAAAACCAGCCACATCCGATTAGCAGCCAGTAGATTCAAAGTTGAAAGAAGAAAAAAACAAAAGCTTGTCATCTCCTACCACACCATCATCATCATCAAATCCAAACTCAACAATGGCAGTAAAAGGGGCATTGTGGTTGATGATGCTGCCACTGGTAGCAGTTGTTGTTATTGCCACCAACACCAACAGCGTGTACCAGCCTTGTGCTGATGCCAAGATTCAGAGATCTGATGGCTTCACTTTTGGCATTGCCTTCAGCTCAAGGGAGTCTTTCTTCTTCAACCAGTCCCTTCAGCTCTCTCCCTGTGACCGTCGTCTTTCTCTCTCCTCCTCCAACTCACAGCTTGCTCTCTTTCGCCCCAAGGTTGATGAGATCTCTCTCCTCACCATCAACACCTCTAGTTTCTTCCCTGTAAGTAACAGTGTTACCTCTCATCTCATTTTCTCACCATCTCGTCTTATTCTTTGATCCACTGATTGAAATAGATGATATCCATTTGTTTCTCATGTTTGTGGACTTGTGGGGCTATAATCTTGCTGTGACATGGATGTTTTATTCTGTTGTGTTGAAAAGTTTGGAACTTTGAGGTGACATGTTGATTATATCCATAGAAATTTATTGTTTTTGTAGAATAAGTTTAAGAGAGTAAGAGAAGACAATGTTCAGGATAAAATAGCTGATATGATAATATTATTGTACGAATCAGTGATCTATTAGATGCTTATTATATTTGGAGAAATTTTATTGGTACAAAAGTTTTGTACAAAAATAGTTAGTTGGTGTGATATATATAGAGGTAAAAGATAATGTTCTAGGAAATGGTGGATGATACTTTTTGTATGAACAAGGGATCCGTTATATTTATGTGTTGTAATTTTCATTGTAGAATATGGGATGGGGATAATGGGATTGTGGCTTCTGTTCATTGGTTGGTCAAGTGGGACACTTCTATATTTGATGTTGACATGGTTACTTTCTCATTGGACATGGGGAACTAACCAATGAACCTAAGTTTATGTCCTAGTTATGGCAAGAAGAAATTAAGCAGTACAGGAGCTTGAGAATGAGAGTACAGTTTTTGAGGTTGTTGAATATCACGCAGTCAGATTTAAAGTGTCTTAAATGAGATATGAGAGGTTATTTGTTATTGTAGTACATGGAGGAGAAATTGTTATGTATTTCTTGGACTGCTGCTCCAATATACTAAAAACATAACATATGGCACAAGATAAGATAACCGTGTTGCTGAGAGATCAAGTAGAGCTTTGGCCAGAATGGTACAATGAGCAGCAATGAATCCTGCTCAAAGAAGTTAGGTACAATGAGACCTATATTCTTTGCATCTAGCTCAATAATGTAATTTTCTTTTGTTTTTCCATTATGTCACATTTTTTGCCACTACTATTGACATCTCACTGAAGCAAAGTTGGAACTTTTTGAACCATCTTAAGCTTCCTCATGGATACCAAGGTACAAGTGATACTAATTATATTATGTTCTCGGCATTGCTAATTAAATATTTTCCGTGCTAGTCTGTTCCTCATTTACCAGTTTCAACCATAATGTACTCTTATTATGTTGACTTGTTGACCTGTTGCTATTTCCCCTTATTATTGTGTTAGCTCCAACTTAAAGTTAAGCCAACCCTTATTGGTATAACCACTGAACTTAATTGCTGACCAAATGATCTAAAATGTTTCTATATTTATGTCTTCATTGTTGAAAGTAAAGAAATCCTCGTTGAGTATATGCAAAAGTCAGGCAAACTTGGCGGTATTTCTATTTCTGTTTGACATGACAAGTTACACATGGTGAAAATGAAATGTATATCTGGTACTCGATATTAAACATAAACTCAAATTAAGATAGTGATGTTAGCGATGGCTCTTAACTATTAGGACTGCAATTTTTCTCTGATTTTTGTTGAATGTGATCAATGTAATTTGCTCTTAACTATTAGACTCGTTCACATGCACATAAACATAAAATCAATAACCACAAATTCAAATAAATAGGCAAGATAATCTGAAGTAAGGAGGCTGCTACTTTTAGAGGAAAAATAAAAAACAAAATTAGATGTACTGTTAGTGTAAGAAATTTTAGGCCACAACTAATCAGAAGAAATCTTGGGAGGAATGAATTTTTATTGTAATTTGCTACAGTTGTTGTCTAAGTTGACAAACTTATCATATATGCTAATTTCAACTGATGACTTTGTAAATCTTTTTGCACTGTTACTGTATTTTTTGATTTTTGTATGGAATTTGAAACTTGAAAGACCTTTAATGCATTTCATGGGACATTCAAATTCACAAGATTGTTATACAAATTCCCTGGTTTACTTTGAGTATTGGAGAGACTATACTCAAATATCTGTTTGTAACACTTCTGCTTTAGTATAGAAGTGAAAACCACAAGTCATGTGACCTTCACCGGGATCCCTTAAACCAATTTTAGTTCCCCTGAAAGCCAAAATGAAAACCACAAGCTAAAGCAAAAGTTGCATGAGCAGTGTCATGGTAACAACTAATTTATAACTTTCATTTTCATCTGAATAAGTAGGATGCTTATGGTGGATATATGGTGGCATTTGCTGGGAGGAAGTATGCTGCAAGATCTCCATTTGCATTTGTTGCAAACAGCACATTTACTGTGACAAGTTTCACACTGGTAAGAGATGTAATGTAGATCATGGACATGATGAGTTAAGTTTTGGCTAGTTCTTGAAAAATCTAAGATTTGGTTGGACTTTCCATTTGATTAGGTGCTGGAGTTTCAGAAGGGTAGGCTACAGAACTTGTACTGGAAGAGAGATGGTTGCTCTTCATGCAAGGGAAAATCCAACTTTGTTTGCCTCAACAAACAAGATTGTGGTATCAGAACATCATCTTGTAAGGGTAGAGGAGGTGCAGTAGATTGCAGTCTAGGAATTCAGCTAGCATTTTCTGGCACAGACAAGCATCTATCAGTGCTTAATTCATGGTATGAAGTGGAAAATCTGCGGCAGTACTCTCTCTATGGCTTGTACTCAAATCTGAGGGACTCTCTCACCAGCCAGTATAACAAATTCTTTTAACAACATGAAGAAAATTTCTTCTTCCTCTGGATTATTTTGATGGTTTGGGATGGTCTAATAACTTTTCTTTGTGATCATTGCTCTTTGCCTTCTTATTTGTCATTGGATATTTATTGCATACCAATTTTGGTTTATAACAAATGAAGAGTGTTTGTACATTATTATTAGACTATATTGCAGTTTTAGTTTTCTTTGATATATTATCTGTAATTTTAATCTCTAAACTCTTTAAAATTTGTATTTTTAATTTGTATATGTTTTTGAAAAAATTGAAAACTAAAATCCTGAAAATATTATGAAAGGGAAAAGAGAGAGACCAACATCATAGAAAAACTAAAATGAATGATTTAACCTAATTAGTGAAATATTGATTTTGAATCCTTTGCTCAGTAGGAAATAAAGAAAAAGAGAGGTTGTGAAAACCGTACTCTAATTCAATTAATCCATTCATTTTTTAAATAGTGCATGAATTTATTATATAAAAATATTTTACGTTATTGTTTTATTACAAATAGTAATTTTTATTTGATAATACGTTAATGTGTTTAGATTTTTTTAGGTAACACAGCTAATTATTTTTATTATAACAGTAAAAAAAGTTAACAATAGCAGTAATCACAATACAAAACGGTCAAGGTAATTATAGATGGTGTAACATCCCAAAAATGCATATTGTTTAACATACAGTGAATCCAACAAAAAAATCAAATTTCCAAAATAAAGTCTACACTCTTCCACATACTCCGGCATCTGCATTTATATATGCTCATGTACATAATACAATCATCGCAGTTTACAAAACAACAAGAAAAGCAAGGGTAAGCTAGTGAAAATAAAATTTTGTAATATAATCAATACATAGATAAAGAACAAACCATATTAGCTATTCAAAAGAATTTCTTAAAAGATTAATATATAAGTTTCAATACTAAATATATGTAAATAGAACAGAATATCTCAGTCATAAGAATTTCTTTAAAGTCTAGCATATGAAGTTTCAATACAAGTTTTCCGTTTTCATTTCAAGTACTCATGTCAAGCGTCATACATAAAGATATCACATGAACCACATCAATACATATCGGCCACACATAAATCATATCACACATATAGGTCACACATTGACCTATCGTCTTCCTGAAAACCAATTAAGTATGCCCCTACCAGAGACTAACATCTAATCCAATACCCAAGACTTAGATTCAGCAATTTTAAGAGAAATGATCAATCCAATACCCAAGACTTAGATTACCATCGAATCTAAGAGAAATGACTAATCCAATACCCAAGACTTAGATTGCCATCGAATTTAAGAGAAAGGATCAGAGTAAGTTCAAACATCCAATACCGAGTGTCTACTAGCATCCCGGTGTGTATGAACTCCCTCATGAGCTTCTCACCACCTGATATCTTAGTCTATGTAACTTAGATCATTAGTGAAGCTTGGGGATCTCTATTAAAATAGGTATGTTATACTTAATATACTCAAACAAGCATAACTCATACATTATCTCAAATGTATGACATCAACTTCATCTTTCAATCATTCACATCAATACCCATTCAATCCACAAATAAACTGTGCCAGAATCTTTCCACAACCATAACAACACTTAATGATTAAATCATCAAATATCATCCAAGAACTTCTTTAACATTATAACAACATACATCTACCAAATTCATCAAACTCATTTCTCAATCAAAATAATTCACATTCATGCAAAAACAATTCCTACAAAGAAGCTTTGAAATTGGTGACCACGTCACCCACACATCCAAATATTCAAAACATAAAGTTCTATTTGAGGTAAAAACTAGTTTCCCTTACCCCAAACGATGATTCCCAAGACAACCTCCCCCAATCAGATAATGACAACAGTCCAACTTTAGGGATCTAGAACAAATTATCCAAATAACACCAACTTTATAATCTTAATCAAGTTGAGATGAATATTTTTCTCAACTATTCTCACTAATATTTTTATGACAAAAACTTAAGAAAAACAGATAATAAAGGATTTTTAGAGTAAATAGGAACTTACTTATTAAGATTATGATCGGTCAAAAATGACCCTAAGATCCTCAGTTAATGCGGGCTTGATTAGATTCTGAAACAATTGCAGTATAAAGGGTGAAAATCAATAAGGAAGGAAGAGAGATATGGATGATGGAAAATGAAAGAGAGAAAGTAAAAGGAGATGGTTTTTGTTCTTATCTAGGTGGGGTTTGTGACGCCCTGCACCTCCAGACTCTCTCCCCCGTGTCTCTCTCTCGCTTTCTCAAAAATCTCTCTCCCTTGTCTCTAGTTTTTCTCCCTCTATATATAATCTGTTTTAAAATCTAAATATACCCTGCACTAGCTAAGGAGTTAAGGATCATTTCTAACCGATCAGAATCTCAAACAGAGTAAGTTCATATTTGCTCTATAGATCCCTTAATCTCTGTTTTTCCTTAGATTTTTGTCATCAATCTTAGTAGAGACAGTTGAGAAAAATATTTCTCTCAACTTAATTAAGATTATACTAAAATTTGGTTTTGTTCTGATAACTTTTTCTAGATCCCTAGATTTCGAGATTAGCATCTTTATCGGGTGGAGGAATTGTTGTAGAGATCTTCATCAGGTAAGGGAAACTAGTAACTTATTTTAGTTATTTACTTTCAAATAAAACCTTAGAATAAAAAACTCAAATATATGATTATCAGTACTCAAGTCTTTCTTGCAGGTCTGACCGGTCCTTGAGCACTGATTGAATTTGGTTATTTATTGTGATTTGATATAATTAATTGAATTGTTTTAAGTAATGATGTTTGAAAGAAATATGTGAGAACATTTTGGTTGTTGTTTGATGAAATTGATGTGTTGTGTGTGATGACTGAGTTATAGACTTGTATGTAATCATTTTGGTTGAAATGAAACCAGTGTACTGGGGGTTGAAAGGAAACCAAGGTACCATAGTTACATATGTCTCTATATGCTTCAGTATGATGAAATTGATGTGTTATGTGTGATGACTGAGTTATAGACTTGTATGTAATTATTTTGGTTGAAATGAAACCAGTGTACTGAAGATTGAAAGGAAAT
>Ga0209700_103756_pt1 | contig 28534 bp, 11 predicted proteins | sample SiratroredBW_FD_187528 | JGI IMG/M metagenome (GOLD analysis project Ga0209700, IMG submission 187528) | Root nodule microbial communities of legume samples collected from California, USA - Siratro red BW (SPAdes) (version 2) | ecosystem: Host-associated > Plants > Roots > Nodule | place: USA... | reverse complement strand
ATAAATCTCATACTAATATCATTTTTTATTTTAATTTAAACAATAATCCCCTCAACCATTATTGTTTAATTTCAAATTAACTTCACATTTGTTTCAATTTAATTTCAATCATTTTTATCAATAAATAAAACCACTTTTATAACTGCGCATTTATTTTAGTTGCATATTAACAATACATCACACCACTTTTGTAACTGTGCATTTATTTTAGTTGCACATTAGCAATACATCACACCTGCCAAACAAAATATAAGAGGAATGAGTAAAGAATATTAATCACCTTAAGATCTATTCTCACCATATTAATTTAACTCATTAATTGAAAATTTGGCTACATGATTTCATCTAGTAAACTAAGATGGTGTCATCTTTTCACAAATTTAGGATTTCTTTACAATGATATCGTGTCTCCTATGCACGATTTACCCATATCCGAAAATAAATAAAAAAATGCACCATTTTAAGAATTTTAAAAAAATATTACACCAGTTTGAGAAATTTGAACGACTAATCTCTTATATATTATTACATAGCATAGTTATATTGTTTTTATAAGAAATTAATGACATATTTAAAGAACAAGATATTTTTTTTTGCCTGTATTAATGTAAAAATATATTTATCTAAAAATGATATATTTTATTATAAAATTCTACCTGTAAAAAATGAGTAAAATATTAGAAAATTCATTTTTCAAACACTAATAATAAACATTGTAAATAGATAAAAAAACGTAAGCGTTTATAAGATAAAAAAGCTGAAATAAATAAAGTTTATCTCATAAATTAAAATCAGTTTTTACAAATTAATTTTATAAAATATGTCTTGAATAGTTGATCTTATAATTAATCTTAACTTATAAACTAAATTAATCTTGTTAAAGTAGAAGTTAGTAAAATAAACTTGTACAATAAATAAATTTATTTTAAGTAAACTAGTTTATAAACTATTAAAGTAACTTGTTAACTACATTTTATATAAGGAATTGCCAATATTCTTATTAGCCATTAAATTTCAAGTCAACCTATGAATTAAAATAGTAGAGATAAATTTCTCTTAAAAAGGAAATTAAATTCACAAAATGATGAAAATAAAAAAAATATAAATCATAATCAAGTCTTTTCATTTTCATTATTAGCCTCTTCTATCATAAAACTCTTGCCATCTGTCCCTGTATTTATACAGAAACGATTGTGTTTGGAGTGATAAAGAAAGAAGATGAAGTTGGTGCTGTTAGTGGTCATGTTTGATAAGAGTTTTAACTAACACAAATTAATATTTTGTCCAACATGTTTTCTCATTAGATTTAAGAATCAGTGAACTAATCATGGAAGGGAATTACGTTTGAGTTTTGCATGGACCACACATTTCTTTCTTATAATATACTTTTGAAAGTTGAGAAAAATGAAGTTGAGCCTGAAAACACTTCAACCAATGAAGTTGAGAAAGCAGAAATTTGGCTCCATAATGTACTTCAAAAGTAGTGAAATAAAACAATACTTTTTTTTTTCTTTTCTAAGTTGGAGGCGTTTCTCTATTACATTTCTAGGAATTATATATTGACTAAATTATATTTACCACTCTTTATTACTAAAAATTTTCTTTTATTTTATTTTTACGTTTACCTCTTTAAATTATTTGAAGAACACGATAGTAGCACTGTTCTTATAATATATTAACCCCTTAAATCTTTTAAAACATTACAATTGGACCTGGTTTCGTGCGTATTGGAAGACAGTTTTTTAAATTTGATAAAAAATATAATTACATTTTAATTAAAAATATTATATATAATAACTAAAATAATTTTATTTTTTATTTTCCTGAAGTTAATATCTTTTTAAAACATAAATTCTCTATTTTTTTAATAAAGTTTCTTGATGTTTTTCTCTTTTTAAAGTCATCATATAGGAAACACAATTAAGAGTTAATCTAACTGAGTCGAAGAATACTTTGATTAAGGTAAGTTTTCTGTTTTTTTTTTTTTTTATTTGTACTTCTTTTTCTCTTTTATTTGCATGTGGTATAGAAATTTGCTGCATGTATGATTAGTGAAAAAAGATTAATTTGTATTATTTTAAATATATAATTGTGTGTTGATTTGTTAAGCTTGGTTTCCTGCGAGTAACCTATGCGATCCCTGAACATCCTTTGTTCGATATATTCTTTAAGAGTAGATTTTTTTGAAGAGTAAGACTTTGTTAAATAAGGAAAGGTAATTTTAGTTATTGAATTTGATGGAATTACAATTATAATTAAAATTTGGTAGATTGAATTCTAATTCAAATAGTAGAGTTGTAAAGTGTACTTCAATTGTTTGGTTTTGACTTGAATATTCAGTGTTATTTTGAGTTGATGAAATGTTCTTTAGATAATAGAAATCTACAACCGTTATATAAAAATGTTCTAGAAATTCAATAAGATTTGTCAAAATCTAATTAGGTTAGAAATCGTTATATTTCATCTTAATGATATTGGAATTAAATGTTCATGTTTTTATGAAATCTGAAAATTGAAGTCAATTAGGTTTAAAGCGTTTGTTTTAAATAAGAAAAGATAGAGGTGTATTTTAAATTGAATTTTGAACTTATCTATTACTCAAACAACTCGTTTGATTGTTAAAGTGATATTGAAATGGTGAACATTTAATTGAGATTCTTAATTAAATGTTCATGTATCGGTTAAATTATAGTTTTCTATACTCAAAAGTTGATAATTTGAGAAACAAAATTAATTTTATTTACCTGACAATAAGGTTAATCAATCGATGAATTAAGTGTTAGCAAAAATAATTAATTATCTTTTCTTTTAGAGTGTAATGTTAAAGTACCAAATAAAGTTGCTCAAGCCATGAGTGCTTTCACTTAAACGATTTCATTACTCAATAATTTTCAATATTATTCTTGAAATTAAATATTCTAAATTTTTATAAACTTTTGTATTATAGAGGGCAACTTATCTTCCATTTACAAGGAAATATATTAATTGTATTTAATCTTTAATATCCTTCCCATCTAAATTAATTTGAAGATTTTAATTAAAATGCAACAGGGATTGAAAATAGGATTAAAAGACAAGAAAGAGTGAGAACGAATTAATAGAAAATCGAAGATCAATACCAAATAATTCCTCTTATTGTACTCTCTAAAATCTTAAATTTAAGTTTGAATAATTAACTGATTAAATCAATCAATTAATCAAATTACACACATCAAATCAATATAATACATATCTATTTATCAAATCAAAATTCAATTAATTTTTAATTTGATTTCTAAAATAAAAAAAAGCACAAATTATAATCATAAAGTACAAATCTTAGATTAGAAAGAAGATGAACAAACTCCAAAAACATCAAATGATCCATCAAAAGTTCAATTTAAATTTTTTGATATTAAATATGTAAATTGATTTTCAAGAATTCATTCTTCATAAATAAATAAATAATAAAAAACACAAATGAGAGAAGAGGAAGAGGCAATTCCAAGAATTGAGAGAAAAGGAAATGAAGAGATAATTTTTGAAATTGAAAACTAAACAAATGATTTTTTTGTCTTCACGTCTAGAGCATATTTAAAGTATTTCTATACTTTGAGATTTACTTTATACTTTGAGATATAAAGTAAATGTGGGCTCTAATTAGGTTCATAAGTGTAATTACAAAAGTTTAAGAAAAAACAAATATATGAGTTTCTTTACAAAAATTTAATAAATCTACCTCACATTTAAAAAATTATAGAGAATAGTAAACAACTTCAAATCCAACCAATCATGTATCCATTTGAAATTATGAAAATGTGAAATCCAATGCAACAATCAAAAGTTATGGTCAAAACAGTAAAAAAAAATGTTAGATTAAGTAACAAATATAAAATTAAAATAAATGTATACATTAAACTCATTTATTATTAATAAAAGTAAACAATTTAAAAATTGATGTGAACATCCAAATTCAATTCCAAGATACCCATAATCTAGGAGCTCCATTAAAGTGTGCAATATGTGATTTATCCTCACTAAACCTTAAACTTCTATATATCTCGTACCTCAAAATTTCCAAACTGTGCTGTGACTATAAAGAAGAATCTCCGTGAAGAGCTGACTTCGTTATATCTATCCTATCTACCGTTGTCTATATTAAAGGTATTATATTGTTATAGTATAAGAAAAAATAAGAGGGAAGTGGAAATCACCTTTATATTTTGTTGCATTTTTGTCTAAATTCTTGCGCCAAATCGATATTGGTAAATGAAATAATAAATAAATGATAAACATTAAAAATGAAGACACATGAAATATAGTTAAATTTGTATTCCAATCTAATCCAAATGATTAAATTTCCGAATTGAATTGTTGCAGAATATAAATTTAACTTTTAAAAAGGTAAGATTCAAAATTCATTTTATGCTTTCGAACTGTCTTATTCAAAAAGCCTACTTCGACTTCCGAATATCCAAATTCAAAACTTTATTTTCAAAAACGAAACAAGTTGCGGATTTGATAAGATAATTTTTCAGATTTATAAATTAATAATTCACCCCACCCAAACTTAAGGGAAATTTTGTTTTTTCGAAATGGGCAGTTTGAAAAATTAAAAATATATGGAGGTAATGGGCAGTTTGAAAAAATAAAAATATATGGAGGTGCGAGAAGAATGTGTGGAGGTGCACGAAGAAGCCGTCCAATTCTCAACCATCCACTCTCACCAAGTTAGGCTAACAGACAACCATGGAAATTTTTGTTCTAATTAGTAATTTATTTTATAGTAAACAAGTTATATTATATCACTATGTTATTTATGTTTTTTAATATTCAAAATAAACACGAAGAGGTTAAGAAAAATTCCTTACAATACTCTGTTAAAAAAATTCTTAAAAATACTAGCTTTAAAGAACAACTCTTATAAACAGTCTGGTCCACAATAGTTATTATATTTAAATAAATTAGGCAGAAAAGGCATCTCCTGCCTCTCAACATTTTTTTTAAATTAAAGAAGAATAATGAAAATTAAATAAGAATAATAAATGTATAATTATTCTTGAATTAAACCTTATATCTAGTTAAAAGAGTGATTTGTTTATGCCAAGTCAAAATGATCCAATATAAAGGAAACATCAAAGTTTTGCCATGCTTTTATTCTTCATGAGCTGCTCTTCAAAGAGCCTTCATTGGACTTCTAACGTGAATCCACAAAGAATTTCGCAACTGTTTTTTGTGCATTTGCTCATTAAGTAGAATCCAGTGTTTTATTGTAATGAACTAAAGTAAAAAACTTGACTCATCAACCACTCAAAACAATTCTACATAATGTGCATACACAACTACATCTTATTTGGAAAAGGTGATGATCTGAAAGACTATTATTATCCATGATAGATTCTCACAAACCATAAATGCCAATGAAAGGCATCAACACAGATGCAATCCAAAGCTTGCCATCTTTCTCTTCCACTTCACTGATGAACTTTAAGGTCTTCCCCTCACAATCTTCCAAGACTTCTAGTATCTCTCCTCTCTCACTTAGCTTTACAGCAGCAGCATGAGGCTTCCACCCTGCAAATGATGAGTGCAACTGTTTGAAGTTAAATCCAATCTTTAGCATTGCCTTTCCTGCCCATGGATTGGAAGATACCCACTTCGCAAAAGGGCTTGCCTTTGCATGCAGAGCTACCCAAAAATGCCCTTCTGAATTTCTTCTTACATTGTCTGGAAAACCGGGTAATTCTGCAAAAGTGTCCACTCGACCAGCCTTGGGTCCACGAAGCCAAAGTTGCAAGATCTTGCAAGTAGTGGTTTCTGCTACCAGAACAAATGATCCATCTTTGCTTAAAGCAACACCATTAGGAAAAGCAAGGCCACGTAATAAGACCTTCACTTCTTTTGTTGACTTGTCATATTTCATTAACCTACCGCTCCTGTCTCCACTAAGGAGTACAAGCATAAATTGCCTGCAAACAAAAGTGGCCAACTTTCAGACTCAGCAAAAAAAGTTTCCTTATTGGTACTTGCATATTTTTAGTTCCATAGGTATCTTCTAGGAGTGTGCCCTCAAGGTGTTAGAAGAAGTAAATTACAAAAAGACTAGCATGCTAGAAATTAGAACAGAAAACATTATCTACATGGGTTTAGCTGAAAAATGCAAATCTCATATACATGGGTTTTGTATTTGACTTGAACAGCAGAGCAAGTGACTCATAGTTTGTAAGAAAAAATTGATTCATACTTGGTTAGAAATTTTCCTCCTTGCTGTATATGGGATTGAATATTCCAAACCAGGAACTTTATAAAATAATATTTTCATTTCAACTTCATTTAATACACTGCAGTGCTAGACAACAAATAAGGACTATCAATTAAGAAAGCAGAAACACTTCCAGCCTTTCTCAGTACATGAAGATATGTTTGAGCTGAATTTACCTTCTCTGGAAGATTGTGCTTGAGTCAGTGAAGTAAATCACATCTTCATCTTCACTGATATCCATGTCATTAGTGAAGTGCAAGGGCTGGCCTTCAACTTCTGTTACCACTTCGGTGGCCAAACCCCCTGCAGACCCCACTACTTTTAGGCCTAGGTAGGCATCAGCAATGTACAGATCTCCACTTTTCTTATCAAATTTTAGTCCTAAAGGCCTCCCACAAACATGCTCCAACTCTGGTGCAAATGGACGTACACAATTCGACCTTCAAAATCAGGCAACTAAACTTGTTAAATTCATAAGAAAGCTAAGATATTCTAATTGTATAATTATTCTCCTGACATCTAAACAAAAAACTCAGCCTAATCCCAAAGCTGCTCACCTCCTTTCACAGAGAAAGTTCATGTAAAATGAAACTCAATGGGGGAAATTCACAGAAAACTATTCATTATCCATTCATCCGTGGCACAACCAGTGAGGTACAATTTAAAAGAACGTTGATAAAACAGACAGGAAGTTAAGTAAGTATCCATGCTTGCTTGCTCAAACAATGATAAGACCATTTGGACTAAAGACTCAGACTGCATATATTCTCTTTTCATTTTTTTACCTTCTCTACAGCCTATTATATTAATATTAGAATTCAGAACGAGCACTTACACTCATTATGATGCAAAACCTACCAGACAGAATTCCCCTGAAAGCATATAAAAGCTAGACATAATAATCACTGTGTTAGAGCAACTCTACACTATTCCACAACTGAGAATCAGAAGGTTTACGAAGCAAATAATGCTGCTAAAGAAGAAATATATATTCTCCGTGACACTTTCAGATCAAATTCAAAAAAATCACGTTGCTGCAACAACAAAGGGTGCTTCAACTTACGAACGTAACATAATTTCTTTTTTAAATAATCAATAATTATTGACACCGTCAATGGACCTTTCTTCAAGGAAACAATAAAACCTTCACACTCTAGAGTAAAAATAAAACCTTCATTCTCAAAATCAACAAAGCCCCACCGACCCAATTAAACTCTCACCAACAAAACACTAATATGCAGCCTGAGAAAAAAAAAACATGATAAAAGGGGCAATAGTAGTACCTATTGGAACTGGTGAAAGCAAACTCAGTCCAGCCTTGCTGCTCGCCTTCCCACTTCAAAATCCGGCCGTCAGCGACGCCGGTGTATGGCCCTCCGCCGTGAGAGTCAAAAACCAGACTCTCAGGCCCGACGGCACCGGCGACGTGGATTACCCGCGCTGCGTGGAGGTGATCCTTGGATCCCGGAACATGGGGCGGAGAAAAAAGGGCTTGAGGGTTGAAGAAGGAGAAGATGACGGCGAAGAGTGCAAGCAAGGTTGCAGCTGCAAGAAGCCCTGGGTTCATTCCCAATCAGAAAAGTGGAACAGTGGAAGGAAGAAACAAAGAAGGAGAGAGTGTTGCGCTCTGTTTCCTTGTCCCTCCACACTTTTCACATCGAGTGCTTTGAATTTTGAAACACCCAAACATTTTTGCCAGCAACATGTGTCGCAGACTAACGTGTGGCAAAGGATTCTTTTTTCTGAAATAATTATAATAAAAATACTAATAATAATAATAGTACTTTTTAATTATAAAAATAAAAATACTACAACTTGTGTTTGTTCAGAATAAAGGAGAGACTCAATAGTGAGTAGTTGCAGGGGTTTCCGTGCGTGCTTACCTAACGAAGGACCTTGGTTTCTTGCCATTGTTGACTGTTTTGATTTGGTGGGATTTTAAGTTAAATAAATTAGCCACAATAAGTATGAAAAATGTGTTGTTTAGATCAATACAAATACATGAAAAATTAAGAAATATTTTTATTTAGATGTGTAAACACGATAGTGAAATTGGATAAATAAATTACACAAAAAAAAGTATGTTAGTTAAAAAATACCAGACACAAATAAAAAAGAGCGTTCAAAATTTCATTGTACTACTTTTCATGATAACGTAAAATCAATATTTAAAAAAGTAGAAAACGTATGTACTACTCTCCTTACTTTTTATTTATTTATGGTGATTTATTTATAAAACTAAAAAATATTGTGTTATTCTAATAAAATAACTATGAAGTTTTCTATTTTAACTTTTTTTTATTTCATAAGACTATGTAAATATGTACTGATTAAAAATTAGGTAAAAAAAGAGATATAATTAACAACGTTATTGCTCACTCTTTATACTTTCATTGACTTTCTTTTATTTTCAAAGTGCATTAAATGAGAAGAAATGAGTAGGAACACGTAACTTATTATTTAACTAAATTGCTCATGCAAGGACTTGTTATTCAAGCTTTAAATATATGAATGGGATGATCATCTTTGTGATACAAATGTGAATATATAATAAATGAATGTTAATTATAGTAGGTGGAGATTGATTTAGATGAAAATAACATGTATTTAAAATAATATTTTAGCTTCGTTGTGTTTTGGGATGCCTAGAATTAAAATCTTCAATAAAAATAAATATTCTAGTTTTATTGTTGACATAAACCATACAAATTAAAATAATGAAAGATTGAAAGAGGTTTTTATATTGGGTTTTATTAAATATATGTAATGAATTATTTTAATTATGTTAAACTGTTTGGTACATGTATTTTAGAAGGTGTTGTAGTTTATTACTTCTTTGTTGATATGAAGAATGAATATGTTGATCTAGTTGCTTAGTTCTTTCGTGAAGTAAGGGATGAGTATGTAGAAGTTATTAGCCTTATGATTTTGTGAAGACAAAAACTTTATGAACGTATAAGATAATGTGGAGTTGTTTTAGTATGTGTATACATGTTTTGTGAGTTGTGATTAATTAAACCCATGTTAATTCTAAATTTTATTTTCAATCTAATTACAAAAGTATAAGAAAGTTAAATATGCATGAGTTTCTATATAAAAATACAATAAATTTGTCTTAACTTAAAAAAAATTATACAAAAATAACATGAGAACCAAATCCAATGAACTATATACTCATTGTAAAGTGTTGAACGTGTAGAACTAAAGTACAGAAAAAAATATATGCACAGGAAAATGTATCACTAAAAGAGTAAGAAAATATTAGATTGGTTGCAAATATAAAACTAAAACAATTATGAACATTGAACCCAATACATTACGACTAAAAGGAAATAATTTTAAAAAAATAAAATAAAGCATATTAAAATTGTTTTCAATGTGCATAAAATATGTGTCTTCATTATGCTTACCTCTAATTTACAAACTCTTTACAAATATAATTACAGCTCTTATCTTTTTATTTAAATTTTCTTAGCTCAACAATAATGGAATATGCCTCAGTCACCCAACTCACATAATAAAAAAGACATAAAGTTAGAAGTTTCATCAAAAGAAACACGGAAAATTGGGTTTGTCTGGCCCTATTTGGGTCTCCAAACAGCTGTTTGAGCCTAAATTGAACCGTAAAGAGATTTCTCTGAAAAACATGGAGTATTAATAAGAAATTCTCGACTTATGTAAATATTTTAGAATAACTTTGAATAATTTGGACCATTAATCCATCATAAAAATTAAATGAAAAAAAAAGAAACATAGCTAAATGGAGAGCATTTTTCAGCCAAGCATAAAAAGTTGAAGTCCACATGGCAAGTGCTTATTAAAGAGTTTTTGAATTAATTTTTAAATCTGAATGGTAAGTGTAACTGCATGGAAATCATGAAAACACATGTCAATATGCCACTGGAGATTATTTAAGGCCACGTGGCAACTTGTAAGTAGAGTTTATTTTGAGTAAGGCAATGAGAACATGAAATCCACATGGCAAGTGTTCATTGGAAAATTTTTAAATTAATTTTTAAATTTGAATTTCAAATTCATATTTATCTCCACATTTTGGTCGACTACACACACTATAAATAAGTGTGAGTATCTCTTGTAATTTTAACTTTGAATGAGTGAAGAAATTATGTCCAAATTGTAATCTATTTGTTTTTGAGTTCATCAAGGTTAGCATCTCTTTGAGAGTGTTTAGCCAAGAACATTGTTGGAAGTTGGTCTCACCTCTTCTCACTTCTTTGTCTCACGGATTCAACTCCATTCCAACACTTCAATTCTCCTTTCCAATGTTTCTACAAGCCTTCATTCATCTCCAATCCATGAAGAACGAAGACCTACAATAAAGAAGCATCGGAGAGTCATCATTAATCTTCAAGTGTGAACAAAGTCACCTCTACAGACGTGACACCACCCAAATTCATTATTAATAGGAAGCACAATTATAAGATAAGTTATTCTTTATCAAAACCCTACACTTCAAAGAGGATCATAACGATTCTCTCCATTTGTTATATATTATAACTTGAAAAGCATAGGTATTAACAAGATTCTCCTTCCATTGATTTAAATTTAATGCCTAAAAATGACACCTGGCCTATGACCTACCAAATGTCTCAACCCATAAAAGAAGATCTGAAAGCAAATACCACATAGATTCTTGGTTTGTTAATGTCCAAATTTCGTCTAAGACTACTATCAGATAACCAACCAGCTGCATATATTTCTATTATATATAAGTAAGTAACTTGGTATAGATAAACAAGTCCTTATCCTCACCAAGTACTTTCTTGTTTTTTAACCTACTGTTAAACCAAGGTTATTAATCCACCTGGAAAAACGAACTAAAAAGTCTTTGTAATCATCCTTATCCAACTTTGCTTTTTATAACTAATTTGTTAGAATAATATCATACTCTACATAACACTTATTTTTAATATTATTCTATTTCTCTTTTTCCACACATACCATACGATTGCACATCAGATCATATATTATGAATTCTTCTTATTTGGCTATGTTGCAACCGGGTGTCACGACGGGGACGACAGATAAAAATGGTTTAGTTTAATTTTAAAAGAGGGGAGTCGTCACCATAGTTTTAGTGGAAAACTATGAAAAACCAAAAAAACAAGGATAAGACTGATATATGAAAATCGGATTGCGAGTCCGGGAGTCGGTTACGCGTGGGGAAGGTATCATCCCCCACGGCGCCCGTCTTGAGACGGTACCTTTAACTGAATAAAACAAAATGAGTGTAATTTTCGGAATATTTTTTTTTCAAGAAAAATAGAAATAAAATCAAACAAAACGTTTTTTATTTTTGAAAAGAGCCCGACAAGGTTTAACCTCGCTCCTACATATCTCCATCGGGAATGAAGAATCATGGTTACGTAGTTATATTTTTGAAAATTGTTTGTTTGAGAAATTGATATACTTTTTAATTTTGAAGATTTTTTATATATTTTTAATTTTAGAAAAAATTAGTGTTTTCAAAAATTAAACTTCATTTTGGATATTGCTTGACGCGTACGGCCCCTTTGATATTCCAAATGAAATTAAAAATTTTAAAGTTAAATCCCGCATAACGCGAATGGTTATTTAGAAATTTAATTAAAAAATTATTTTCAATAAAACCTCGTGACATATAAAATCATTTAAATGTTTAATAAAAAATTATTTAAATAAAATACTACAAAAGAAAAAGAAAAAAAAGAAAAGAAACTAAAAGACAAATAATAATAATAATAATATTTGACTTTAGTATATTATTTACTTTTAATATAATATAAAATTTGTTAAAAAAAAATTAAAAAAAATGCTACACTCATTAAGCCTATTATTCGGTGTCCATCAAAACAAGTGAGCTAGTGGGCTTTTTCTTTCTTTAAGGGTTATCCACGTGGCTTTCCTATCTCTTAATATTTTAATCAAAATCATTATATTATTAGGCAATTAAATGCCTTGGCTAAACGTTAAATCAGCCATGCACCTTTTCTAGTCCTACACCTCTTCTAGCCTATAACACATGTTCTAATTAAAAAATGATTTAATTAGGTACACCACGCTGCCCTAAAGCATACAAATGGGCCTAAGCCCAAATCGAATATTACGTGCTCCCCTAAACGAATTAGGATTAAGTGGCAAAAAGGGGATGGTGTCGTTATGGTGGTGATGATGGATGGTGGCAGCGTGACCTTCCCTAGCTGCGCGAACGGCGGCATAGGAGATTGGCGGCAACCGCGGTGGCGGAAGGTTCCGACGAGGGCTGTGATGGGAGGTGTCGGAGGTTTTATTAGGTTTCTTTCATAATTTTTTTCTTTGAAGGAGTGGTAAAGGTGTACGGTGGTAAAGAGGGGCTGCGGACAAGGGAGGTTTTTTTTGGTTGCTGCTGCTTGCGGTTAGGGGCGTAACGCAAGGCGACGGTGGCTTGGGTAGTTGTTTGGTGGTTCGGTGATGGAATTTGAGGAGGCGGTGACAAGGACAAGGGAGGTGAAGGTTGGCTCGGTGATTGGTTGTTTAGGGTCTTGAAGGGAAGGATAACGGCGGCGGGACCGGCTATGGTGGCGACAGCATGTCCCCTTGTCGACGACGTCGCGGATTCGGCTGTTTGAGGGCTGTGTTGGCGTCACTTTGCAGGAGAGGTTTTTTTTGTTTGCTCAAATTTGCTATGCTTGGTTTTGGTTCTTGTTCATCCTCACACTATGGCAAGAAGGGATTTGATGGAATCATGAGTGAAGGTCGACAGGTATAAGGATTCAAACACTCCACTAAAACTCGTTCCTAAGGTTCCACGTTGAGGTTCTGCTATTTCATCCTGTCCTGGTTTAATTCTTCTAAGGTACAATTTATGTTTGCCATTATTCAATTTCATTATATTGATTTGAAGCCAGACAACTTACATTCAATATTGACATTGACACAGACTAACAAATTATGGAATGAACATGGATGTTAAGCAGAGCAATACACTCATATAGAAGCCAGCAAAGGAGGAGAAAAGATACCTGTTGACGACCTATTTTTTATTTCTTTCAGTTTGATTCTTTCAGTTTCTCTTCTGTAATGGACTCTGCACCTCTAAGTTTCTGAACGGTGTAACATGGACTATTCTTTTGATGATGGAATGCTTATTTTAGAATAGAGAAAAAATGAGAGTGGCGAGAAAGGAGAACGGAAAATGTATTGTGGACCTGATGCCAGTAGTGAACCAAAAGTGGTGAGAATTCTCTGAGCTAAGAAATTTTTTTTTTTTGCCTCCTCTCTACTCTGCCTATTCAGTTTCTTATATCCAGTTTTCCTTTTTTCTCTTTGGGTAGTAAAATGCCAAAAACGGTTAGCAGGGGAGGCATAGTGGGGAACCAATAAGCTTTTCAGAGATTCTGCTGGCTGTCCCAGGGACATTGTAGCTCTTGATTTTTGTGCAGAGGGTGGTGGAGTCAGAACAAATGTACCACAAAGAATCAGAAGATTTGGGAGGTGCTAACAGTAGCTATAGGGGTGTGAAAAGGGGAGCGGGTTGGGCCTTGATGCTAGGGGTGTGTAAAGAAAATAGTCATGGAAGCCCAAAGATGAAAGTAGGGTGTTGGTGGAAAGGAAGCCTTGTAAAAAAACCCTAAGTATCTTGTATTTGCTATTACTAAAATAAAATGAAAATGAAACTTTATTTATTATTACCACTCTTTTTTTAAAAAAAGAAAAAAGAAAATAAAAGAACAAGGCGATAAAGTAAAACTATATATATGTATTATTATATTTTTTGAAAAAGAGCAAATGAAAATAAAACAACAAAAAAACGTTAAACAATTAAGAATTTTTTGGAAATTATTAGAAATACATTATACTTTTTATCCGGACAAAATTAGGTGTTGACAGGCTCCATTTGCTGTTTATGTTGCCAAAAAAGAGCCTTTACGTTATAAGGAAAATAGATGGAATGATTCTATTAAGAATAACAGAACTTCCAAAATTTATCCACCTTAAGACAAGTAAACAACGTATGGTTCATAAATTTCTCCTCTTCCAAAAACAAGTGACATCCCATCTCAAATAGTGTTTGTATAGTCGGTTATATCTCATTAGTGTTTTATTTCTAATACATCTTGAAACAAAATGGGAAACCTTGGATGACACTTTAAGGTTCTTGCTATCCTTTCAAAAGACCTGCTAGTCACACTCCAACTCTTATAGAGCTTCATATCTTAATGCCACAGTAAACTTGTTATTAGAGTCTGGTTCCCAACTCTATTAATCTACACTATCCTACTTAAGATGGACATCCGTAAGATCTTGCATAAGATCATTCACCATCCTCTTTTTTCACATAAATAAAATATTTCACCACTTTATTTATATTCCCATACACTTTAATTTTGTTTTTCCATATTCTTCAATACCTTTCTCTTTTGGTCTGAGTTAAGAAACAATTTAGGATACATTATGATGAAGTGTTCATCTACGCTCCACTTGTCGTACCAAAAATTAATAGAACTCTCATTCCCCATTCCCCATTCCCACGTTCTACCTTATCCTCCTCCAAAACTAATTATAGGGATTGTCAATGCTACATACAATATACATTTACTTGATTTTGTCTTATTAATAAGGTATTTTCATCCATATTTTGCTTTTAATATTGCATTCCATATTGAACCACTTTGATAAAAATGAGTTCCACACCAATTTGACCAATAGCGCTTCACTGAGTAATTTATGATTGTCACCCCTCATCACCCCCTGTTTCTTTAACAAAATATATCTTTCCAACTAACCCAAGTAATTTTCTTAACTTCCTCTTTACTTCCCCATAGAAATTTTGTCAGAATACTCATAATCTTTGATGCAAACAATCAAAAAAAGAGAAGCAATGAAGGCAAAATGGAGTTGATGAGACAAGCCCTATAAATAAAGGAAAGATGTTTATGTTTTCAAATTTCTAGTTTATTCTCAATTCTTTTGATAATAGGATCCATGTCTTATTTCTTCTAGGATTTGCTCCAATGATATCTCTAGAAACAGAAAGGGAATGATAATATCCTACCGGTCAAACAATTTGCCACAAACTCTACTAGTTATTCCTCCACACTAGTTTTCCCCACATAGCTCAATATACTTTTACTCATGAGTGCGTTAATTAAAGAAACTCCAAAATAAAAATGGTGTCATCAACAAATTAAAGTAAATCAAGCTTCATTCTACATTTCTTATCTTATTATTCTTAAATAGTCATAATCATTTCTCCTTAGCTTTGCTGAGACCCTAAACAGTTTAACCTCTGTCTAGCCCATCTAGACGGTTTAACCCAATAGACTTTTTAATATAGTTTTGATAATAAAAAAAATAATTAGACTGAATTTTATATGCGTTTATTATCTGAACATGCTAATGTGTTTTTTGTGCTTGCTGAAAGAACTATAAGGCCATCCAATGGTACAATAAGTTACAACGTTAGCTTATTTAAAGTTATATTTTATATATGCTTAAACTTTGTTTGAATTTAGTTTTATGTAAACAAGTCGTAGTAACAAATGATTTTCTAAGATATATTATATGTAAGTTGTTTCAAATAAAAGGATTCATATCTTCAACATTAGAATCTAAGTATGAAAATATTTTATCTCTAACAATCATGAAATATCTTATGTGGAAGTAAATATCTTATGTGGAAGTAAATATTGTTCACAATATGCTTTCAATTCTTATCTGATGTTATACATGGTATCTTTATTTGAATTGTTTCCTTACCAAGCAAAGTCATAAGAGCAAGGCATTTTCAAGATCAAAACCTTTTATAAAAAGCTTCTAGTCAAACATATATTAAAGGATGCATAGAAAATTCTATATTGATGGAAAAGAGTAAAGATCATATATTAACAAAACAAATGAAACATTGGTAATCTTAAGAAGCCTATATAAAGGAATCAAACATGAAGAAAAAGAATACAACAATTACATACAATTCTTTCAATCTTCTAGTGCTCCATAGATATTAAGTGTTCGTAGTGGGTTGTGAAAACCTTTTAATTCTTCGAGTAATGAAGCTATCCCGATGAGCTTAAATTGCTCTCTTTGTGAGAGTTTGTACCTATACTATTTTCTGAGGTGTTGATCTCAGGGGGAGGTTAGGGCGATATAACCAGGAGTGGTTTGTGTCCTTATTTTTAAGTAAGAGTGGTTAGTGTACTCGTCCCAATCAACTTATTTGATTAGTAAAACCTCTTGAGCAATTTACTTAAGGTAAAATTGAGTGTAACCCATGAGTTTAGGTGAACTAGTATAAAGTTATTTTATATTGTTTGTATTGCTTATGCTCTAGACGGTCTAGTATAGTCTTCTACAAAAAGAATATTAAGTTCTATTCAGCCCTCTTCTAAAGTAAATGTTTCAACAAGCTTCCCTCATCATATTACTCAAATGTTTTGCAACATAAATAAAAAAGGTATTAAAAGATCCTTTTATCTAAAACCTCATTGTTGCATTTTAAACTTCCTAATCGAACTACCATTTACAAAAACAATCATAAAATCTAAACTTATAAATTATTTAATCTAATTCGTCAATCTTTCATGAAAGTCTTACCCTTATAGCACATATACAAGACATTCCTAGGATAAAGAATTATATGTTTTCTTAAAGTTTACTTTAAATATAAGACATTTCTTCCACACACGAGCTTCATCCACCATTTCATCAATCACAAGTACACTATATAGCATATTTTTCATATCCAAGAAAAGACTATGTCTATCATTTATCACCAACACAACACACAGTAATTTTATTTGTTAAGACTTTAAAAAACACAAATGCACTTTAATACATGGTTAATTTTTTAAATATTCATATAAACAATTATTACTTTATTAATATGTAATCATGATATGCTATTATAAATATGTTGTGGAAATATTCATTAACGTTATGAATTAACATCCAGATATTCTTAGTTTAGAGTGTGAACAATTTATATTTTAGGATACTTATAAAATATATTTTAGATCAATATTGAAACTATACAAGTACCAAATAATTTGTATTAATATAATTTTTTCCATCATATATATATAATTCTTTTTTTTCTTCTTATAAAAAATTCTCAAAAATCATAATTTTTATTTCTTTACACGATATTTTTTTTTATCCATAAGTATGTGAAGGTGATAGACTTTTAAAAGAAATGTTTGGATACAGTTCTTAGAATAGTTCTCTCTCGAAGCATCTTTTATTTGGAGAAGGCTAAGGATTGGACAAAGTCTTTTTAGGTGAAATGAATCAGTAAAGGAAATTGTATTCTCTTTATTTACATTTATCACCTTGTTACTTAGCTAATACGAAAGAAGGGAACTTAAATGTGTATTTACTTACAAAACCTAATTTAATAAAAACATTAGTATAATAAAGACTTTTCTCTTAATTTCTCATACAACATCATTTTCTTCTTAAAGTGTTTCTCAGTTTTATATGTTCTTCTCAAAACACAATTCAGATTTTTCTTGTATTTTATTTCCCTACATTATTTTTCTGAATAATTGTTTATTTTATGTTTTCTTTATTTGATCTACAATTATTAAGGTTGATAATAGTTAAATTTCTTTATAGACCACCATTTAATAAATTTAAAACATCTTTTTAATGATTATTTGAGTAATTAGCACCTGAAGATATGTAAGAAAGGTAGCGAGGTTACACCATGGTCAAATCCTTTTTATTTTGTTATCTTCTTTCTTCCACTACCTTAAAAAAATTTCTTTAATAAAAAAAAAAAAATTAAACTTTAACCTTTTATTTGATGTTAGCTCTACTTTTTCTTGTCTAACTTGATGTTTTTTATTTTTTAATTTCACACCAAAACTCATCTAAAAGTTAATTTTGTAGAAAAACTATTTTTACCCATATTAGGACGTTTTAAATGCGCTAATAACTTTATAAATAATTTTTTTAATATTGATATAGATTTCTTATTAATATTCTCACTTAATAAATATAAATTCATCTCTTTAATTTTTTTAACATATTAGATACACTCTTTTTTTCGTATAACTATTTTTAAAATATATTAATAGGATTAATAGGAAAAGAAAACTCTTATAGAAAGATTATTATTACCATGACATTCCATGTACAAAACCCAAGCCCAGATGCTTGCTGCTCAACCTAATGCCAATGTGAAATTTGGTAACTAAGGGCCCACCACTATGGCCCACTGGAAGCCCATCTTTAAGGTCTCAACCCACTGGTCTTAAATTTAGTAGACTTTGGATAGATAATCATTTTGTTATTACTCTTTTAAGTTTTCTTTTTTAGCAAGAAGTATTTTTTTTTTCAAAAATTAATTGTTAATATTAATACCAATCCGAACTACTTAGTTTTCTTTATACAGAATTATGATGTGTTACTTACTTTTATTCTTATTTTTTTTTCAAACTCCTGTAAAACTAAATTTTGAATTAGTGTTCTGAATTGAGTGAGTAGTTTCTGGTTTCTTTCTTTTCATGTTTTCTTGTGTGAAAAATGGATGAGTCAATGACATCACTTTTTTGTGTTTGACCTCAAATAAAGCGTGTTATAACTTGTAATAGAGTGCGATTCATATTTTCAATAAAAATATATTTTGCATTTATTTAATACATTATTTTAGAGAAAAAAATCGATATATTCTAAAAACGAATAACTATTTTTTGAGTAGATGATTAAATAGATGACAATTATTGAAAGACTATATAATAATATTTTCATTATTAATCAATAATATTTTTTATTCAACCTTTTCCCCCTCCAAATCTTGTTGTCCGAACATATTTGGAGATGGACTTTAGCTTTGTCACTTTTTCAGTTTTCGAAGTGTCTAAAGATAATTAAAATGTAGAGTATGCTATATAGTCAATGTTTTGCTCTTTAATGCATTGTTTGGTAAATATAATTTATTATTTGTTGGTACTTGTGAGAATAAATTTGATATTATTTGTTAAAATTATGTATATTTGGTTTAGGTAACTTTTAATGATACATAGGAAAAGTTTTGAAAGAAAAAAGAAAAGTGTAAAGTAAGAGAGAGTGTTGGATTTTTATTTATTGAGTTTTTCTTTAATTTTTTATATTATTAATAAATAATGTTTTAAATAATTCATATTTTTTTAGAAAGTAAATTATTTTCGTTTTCTCAACTAAATTTTTAACTAAAAAAAATATATTTTAAAAAATACACCTAAGAAAAATTTTAACATTACATTAAACGGCTACCTACCTATTTTTATTAAGTCAATTTAATCAATTACATCCATCAATAATTTTTTTTTAACTCAAATCTATTATTTTATTAGACTAAATTAACTCACTTTTCATCCACTGTCTTTCAGAAACACTCTAAATCAAATATCAATTTTACTTCTCCAACCAAAAGAAAAAAACACAATATACACTTAAATGAAATAATCAAATCTATTATTTTATTAGACTAAATTAACTCACTTTTCATCCACTGTCTTTCAGAAACACTCTAAATCAAATATCAATTTTACTTCTCCAACCAAAAGAAAAAAACACAATATACACTTAAATGAAATAATCAAATGTATGCTAAATTTAAAACTTAATTAAATATTTTTTATATCTTTTAAGTAAGAAACACATAAACAATAATAATATAAATAACTGTGTCACTTACATCAACTCAATTAATAAGAAAATGTAATCATATATTGAAAAATATATAAATTTTTAAATATTAAATAAAATAAAAATTGTTAATCGATAAAACTTTTTGATAAAAACTCGATTAAAAATATTTAAATTTTTAAGAGATTTAAGATTTAACTAAACCATCAATTATATTAATAATTTATTAACATATATAACATTTTTATACCTATAATAGAATATATGTTAAACTCTGTAATTTTTTTTATGTATACTATCAAAGAGTGAAAAATATAAAAGAGAATAAAATTTGATATTGATTATATTAAATAATTTATTAATTATAGATTCCTTAATTAAAAATATGCAAAATTTATAATACACATAAGACTTAATTAGATCATTAATTATATTAAATAATTTATTAAAATAGATAACACTTTCTATTTCACAAAAATCATCTATAATAGAATATATATTAAAATTTATAATTTTGTTAATGTATACTATAAAACACTCAAAAATATAAAAGAGAATACAATTTGATATTACTTTTAATATAAGTAAAATCTTAGGAAGAAGTGAATAGGTAAAAGTTGTATGAAGCATTCGAAAAGTAAAAGGAAATGGTTGGAGAAGGGAAAGGGTGTCCCTGTGACATTCCAGAGGGACAACAGAAAGAGGCAGGGTGTCCCAACAAGGATCCTTGAGGACAGGTTTTTGTTTAGGTTAATTAAACTAAATTTATTCTTAAACTAATTAATCACACACATGCATCCTTAAACTACTCCCAAAATCCATAATTTTAAAGATAAAGCAGATACGGTTCATGAACCTCAAAATTTCCATACTTTATAATTAGTCTAGGCTGGAACCAAGGAATGCGCTCATCACGGGCCACCTTAAGTAACTTCAACTCCCAAACTTTTATACAAAGTTTAATTAAAATAAGCAACAACATAAAAATGTTTTAGTTTAAATATAACTAAAAACTACATTTAGAAATACGAGCAACAAATATTTTTTACGCAGATATCATATAAATATATATCTTTTATGTTATCTATAGTTGTTAACTACTTTAATTGATAATTACTATCACTTATAAATTAATAAACTAACTTAATATTTTGTGTCAGTTATCAACTAGTTCTTTTAGCTTTAATACAATTTGTAGCTTCAAGTTATTTTTTTCAATTTTTAAATACACCAATATTTATCACTTTGTTATCATGGTTTTTAAGTTTGGCTTCTTCTGCCATTTTGTTAGTAAGTTATGAGAAAAATATTAGAATACCAACAGAATGATGTCAAAATGATGTAGTTTTGCAAAAAAAAATCGTAACGTATTTATACTTATTCATATGAGAAAGAAAAATATGAAAAATAAAAATGTATGAAAATAATTAAGTGGTGAAATTCACAAAATAATAACAATTGACTGATAGGAAATGTAATTAAAAAATTTCTTTATATAGTCCTCTTTCTGTATATACTTTTATTTGTAACAATTATTAATATTAAATATTAAATTTATTTTTATTAAACTTACAAATTTTGTATTTAGGTTATTATATATATATATATATATATATATATATATATATATATATATATATATATATATATATTGGTCTTTAAAATATTTATAAATTTTGTATCTGATTCTAAAAAGGTTTATTTGTATTTTTTTCTCAATCATTTAATTGACTTCCAATTAAGTGAACTATGAAAAAAATTATATTTTTTTTTGTTATAATTTTTTTATCATAGCAAATTATAGACTTTTTGTTATATGGAATTTTTTTGAGGTTAGTATTTGATAGGATAGGATACAATAATTATTATATCCTAGTTTATTAAGATTCTTTTAGCTACAACAATAATTACTTTTTTTCATATTATAAATAAAGTATGTTTATTTTCTTAGAATAAAAAGACATAATGAAAAATAATTATTTTTTTATCTTATTCTTTTATAACTCAATTTCATTAAAAATTATTATTATTCTCGTCAACTTTGCCATTATCATCACTTATTATTATTTTCATCATCTTTGTCATTACTTACTTTATATATTTTCTTTATTATTATGGACATCACTATTTTAACAATTTATTACAATTAGATGATGGTTATATAAATCATTATTATTTTTATAATTATTTTAATAACAAAATTTATCCTTAATATTTTCACCATCATCTTTATTATTATTATTATTATATCATTTTTATCATAAAAATTATCATTAATCATTATATCATTATTATTTATTTATTATCATTATTTTTTTTATTGTTTTTGCTCAGCTTTATTATCATTATTTTATTATCACCATCTATCACACTTTTTATTTTATCTTACTGTATCATATCTAACTATCAAAAGAATCCTTAATATTAAAGTTAATTGAAAGTTAATTGATAAAGGAGTAATAGATCTTCAAAACTAAAAGTGTAATTAATAAGTATAAAATATTAATATATTCAGCCTAAAATATGCTTATTTAATATTATATAAATGTAATATTTTGATTGAACTGATACTAAAATAGGTTGGATGTATATCATTTCACCGATCTAATTTTTGTGAATATGTGAAAAAATTAATTAATACAATTTTAAAATATGTAATTACAAAACAGATGTAGTAGACATAGTAGATAATGACATATCAAACACTTATGAGACGAAAGATAATTTTGATTTTAATAATATCTCTAAATTTTGTTTGCGAGTGATTAAATATAAAATAACTCTTTTAGGATCAAAAGTAAATAAAGTTTTTATGAGATATTAAACGTAAAATTTTTAATTTTTTTTAAAGACCAACAAGATATTTAAGTATTAATATTATTTTTAAAATTATATGAAATAATTAGAAAAGGCATTGTTCTCAACAAAAAGTACTTTTTGAAATAAATACAGTCTATATAAATCATTTTCCATACATAACACGAGTTAGGTAGTTATTCCTTGATACAAATGGTTTCCTGTACTAAATTATCTTTTAATATATTAATAATATCTTTATTATATTTATTTTAAAATTTATATATTAAATAATTTTTATTTTCTCTCACACATTCACAAACATCTCTATAATAAATATGTACAATTATTTATTGCACAATATAATTTTTTGTTTTTTCAATCAATTAAATATTAATGATTATTTTATTTTTAAAAGTTGGTTAAAATGAGATATTTTATTGTTAAGATATTTATAATTTTTAATTTGTTAAAATGAGATATTTATAATTTTTAAAATAATAAATAATAAAAACATTTTTGATATTTTAAAAATTTGTTAAGTGCAGAAAGCAGTTTATTTCATACACGAAGTAATTATAATTAAATAGCAATTGAACTAGTCTTCTTTACTTTATTTTTAATACATTAACTGAATCCATTTATTCCAGATTTATTATTAAAAATTTTTATTTTTAAATATGTCTTAAAATTTGCGTGTTATTTAAATTTGATATAAATATAATTGGAGAAAAAAAAAACAATTTCTACCTATCTTAAAAGATACCTTTAGTACTCTGAGACAGTTAAATTTACAACTCAATTTAAAAAAAAAAAATTGTTAGTAAATGAAAATTATACTTTACATAAAAATCTAACAAAACCAATTTTTTAAAGAATTTAAAAATTGCATCCTCAGTTCTAAAACCTTTCTTAAAAGTAAAAGTGGTTTTTCAAAGATAAGATTTGCGTAAAAGCTAATTAGAGGACTTTTTTTTTTACCTTTAAAGAGAAGAAAACCCTAAAGACTACACTAAATATTATTTTAGATAGCATTTAATTTAACCTCTTTTAGACTTTTATTTAATAGGAAAAGGATATTAAAAAGAAAAAGTAGAGTCAAATATATAAAAAAAAAATTAATTTTTAATAAACATAAAAGTAGAACTTTTGAAAACACTGATTAAAGAAACATCTGGGAAAGATGCATGTGAAATCTCAAAATCAAATACTCCAACTTTAATACAAAAGAAATCTTGCTGTTAAAAAAGGAAATCTAAGAACGTATAAGCTTCCCTTAACTATTGTTACATCCTAAATTGTCTTAAAATGGTCTTAAGAATGGAGATGTGTCACACAATTGAATTTAAGATAATAAAAATAATTGATTTCAATTATTGCAACGGTTATCATAACAGTAGATACATATAAGGTCACAAAAAGTAAAACAAACGGTGGTTTCATATATCATATATTATATATTAAATCGCATCTTTTATCTAATTAAAAATTAAAAAAATATAATTTATTTATAAAAGATCATTATTTATCATTATTTTAAAGTTTATAATTTAATATTAAACATCAAGATGCATTAATATAGTAGTCATTTTAATCTTGACATTTTCTGAAACAATTCTATTAATATTTCTCACATCAATAATATATAATTAAAATAATTAAAAATTAATAAAAACAAATAAAAGTTCATATCACAATAAAATTGATAGTTTTAATTAAAATAACTCAAAATAATTACTTAACACTTTCAAGACAACAGAATATTTTTAGTATTTCAATATTTGTTTGTTAGAAAAGATAACACTTAGTTAAGATATTTATGTGAGATCTCTTTCTATATATTATCTCTTTTACTAGTTTGCTCAACAAACAGCTATATTTCTTTTGAATTTTTTTTATCTACAATTGATAATAAACTATATTACTAAAGTTTACTTGAAGAATAAAGGATGAAGTTGATATAATAATTTGATTCAAATATTCACTAAAGCTAAAGAGATTTTACAAACTATTCCTTACTTTATTCACCTCTTAACTCCCTCATACTCTAAACAATCATACTCAACACAATTAAATGGAAAATCATAATATTTAGCTAATGGATCTTAGTATATCTTCGGGTTTAATTTTCAATGTTTTAATAAAGTTTGTTGTACTATTCAGCATAATTATCACAATATGATACATAGAGGAAATATACTAATTTAGAAAGATGTCTTTTTGAATAATTGATCCCTGAAATTCTTTTTACATGTATACAATTTCTCACATATGTTACAATATAAAAATTAAAAATAAAAAATTTAAGATAAAAGAATAAACAAATAAGATCATTAGTTACAGGTTAACTTAACCTTAATCTATTTGAACATTGAATCAAAGGAACCAAGTTAAAAAAATTAGTTAGACAACTATTTTTTGAAATCTAAGCTGACCCGAACAGTAAATTACACGAGCCGACTCATTTTGACAACCTATCACATATTCACCTAAGATTTTGTACATGTTAATATATTTTTAATTTACTTTCTCTATCTTCTTCATATAATTAGCCTTTTCATTAATTCCTATTTTTTAATATAAGAATATAATATCATTTTAAACAATAGGAATATAATTAAAAATTGTCTTTGAAAATAGATAATAACAGAACTATTTTTTAAAAAATTAAGATTTAATTAATCTAAATAATTAGTATTTTTTTTCCTTCGGTATCTAGTAAGGAAAGAAACAACTAGAAAAAAATACCAATCTAACCATACCTATTATATTGACATTTGTCCACTATTTTGGTTTTTTCCATTCACCTTCAATTGCGGAATTTACCATATACCTATAAATTTTCTATAGATAAGTGTATTTTTTCTTAGTTTTCCTATCTTTTTCCCTTCCACATTCGTCCTCCATCCTCTTGACTATACTTTCCATCTTCTCTAGCGTTAACATTGTGTATGAATGATGTGATGGCCAATCAAGGTTCAAAATCACAACAAATATTTGCTAAATCTATGTTAGGACGAAGTTATCCATGATAAAGGGCTCTGTATCGTAGGTTTTCAAATTAAGCTATTTTATATAAATACTAATCTACTTTTTTTTTGTTTAAGTGAAGATGGATAAAATGTTTATATAGTGACCATCTTCGATTTTTTAGTTATATTGTACACTATGGTCAAGAAGTTTGATATGATTAATGATATTGATGGAAGAGGAAGACATTATCTTACCGTTAGAATGTTAGAATAATTGATTTTTTGTTTGTTCAAAATTGGGATTCTAATAGGCATATATAGTTTGATCAAATAATTAACAATAGAAATACAATATCTAGAAGTATATCTTCTATCACAAGGACATCCTGTCGAATTAGCTTTTGAATAACATATAACTTTAATATGATAATTGTGATCATATAAAAATCTTTTTTCAATAAAATTTTTAATGTACTTCAATATATGAATGAATGCATTCCAACGATCTACACATGGAAAATTAAGAAGTTGACACACAACACTGATAACAAAGAAAATATCAGGACAAGTGACAATAAGATAGGAGTTTGGAATTGGGATCTATGGGTGTCTTAACAAATTTTGAATTCATTAACTCAGTTTCCTCCAAAATATCCAATGCATACTTCATTTGAAAGATAACAATATCATTGTTGGATTATGCTACCTCATTCCCCAAAAAATATCTGAGTTTACCAAGATCTTTGGTCTAAAAGTGGTGATAAAAGATGTTTACTTGAGAGATATCATAGTGATCACTACTTGTAAGAACAATGTCATCAACATATACTACTAGATAGATACATCTAGCACTGATCGAGTGGCGGTAAAAAACTGAATGATCAGTATTATAAAAAATAAAGGGATGAACAAAGATAAACAAAAATGAACAAAGAATATGAGAATGAAAATATTCTCTATGTTTTTTTGTATATTTCATCAAAAATAGAAAACTGAATATATATAAATACTATACCCATTCTAGGTATCTAAATAAAGAAAATAAAATAAAATTATTACAATCTGATAATGTCATAAAAATAAATAAACAAAATTGATAATAATTTGATTCTACCATAAAGACAAAATCACATAATTAGTTTCCTTCTATAAGCTTTCTATCCATATCCTCTAACCCCCTACAAGTTGGGGAGCGAATATTGATGAGACCCAACTTGGAACAAATATTCTTGAAAGACTGAGGACCTAAGGCTTTGATATAAATGTCTACTAGTTGCTCTATGGTGGAAATGGAAAGCAAATGAATGAGACCCTTCTTCAACTTTTATCTAACAATGTGATAGTCTATTTCTATATGTTTGATGCACTCATAAAACACTGGATTTGCTGCAATATGTCTTGTTGAGTCATTGTCACAATATAAAAGAGATGGTTGCTAAAAAAAAAAACTTTCAAATCTTGAAGAAGATAGACTAGCCATTGAATTTCACAAGTAACAGTGGCCATTGGCCTGTATTCAGCTTCATAGGAACTTTTTGATATTGTTCCTTGCTTTTTTGATTTCCAAGATGTAAGGAAATTTCCAAGATACATACGAAAACCTAAAACTAGTCACTGATTGTCTTGAATCACTACAGGTGCCCCAATCACTATCACAAAAAGCTTTGATATGGGCAGAACTACTGGATGAGAAAAACAAGTCAAGACTTGAAGCTCTTTTAATATATTTTAGAATTCTAATTGTTGCATTATAGTGAGCAATTGTAGGCTTATCAAGAAACTAAGAAAGTTGTTGAACAAAATATGTGATGTCAGGTCGGGTATTAGTGAGATACATAAGTCTTCCAATCAATCTTCTATAGGCATGAACATCAGTAAAAGGCACACTTCCAGTAGAAGACAATTTAACAAGATTATCCATAGGAGTGACTACAGGTTTGCAGGCTAAAAGACCTACATCTGTTAATTATTGCAATGCATATTTCCTTTGATTCATCATTATCCCTTTCTTACTTCTTGCTACTTCAAAATTAAGAAAGTATCTTAAATCACCAAGATCCTTGATCTTGAATGTTTTATTCAAAACTTCTTTGATTCGATCAATCTCTTCTTTGTCATTTCTTGCCAAAATTATATCATCTACATACACCAATAATGTTGTAAAAGATCCTTCTGAAGAATTAATAAATAGGGAATAATCATTCATAGACTGAGTATATCCAACATAAATAAAAAAGGATGACAATTTAGCAAACCATTCCTTGCCAGCTTGCTTAAGGCCATATAAAGCCTTTTTTAATTTACAAACTTGTCCTGTTTGAATAGAAGTCAATCTAGGAGGAGCAATCATGTATACATCTTCTTTCAACTCTCCATGTAAGAAGACATTATTTATGTCTAACTATTTTAACTCCTAGTTATATATAGAGGCTAGAGAAAGAAGCAACCTTATAGTGGTCATCTTTGCTATTGGATAAAAGGTTTCAAGGTAGTCAATGCGCTATGTTTGTGTGTATCCCTTTGCCACTAATCTTGCTTTATATCTTTCAACAGTCCCATCAGCATTATACTTTATTTGAATACCCATTTGCAACCTATGGCAGTTTTGTTCTTGGGAAGAAGAACAGTCTCTCATGTTTGATTTGACTCCAAAGCAGATATCTCACACTGTATAGCCTTCCTCCAACAGTCATCTTTAACAGCTTCAAAATAAGTGTTTGGCTCAACATGTGAAGAAATAGACATAACAAAAGGTTTATAAGATGGTGATAATTTATCATAAGACAAAATAGAATTCAAAGGATATTTAACTCTAGAAGATGTATTGGAAACATTGAGATTACAATGATAATCCTTTAGATACTCAGGTGGTCTTTTTGGTCTGGTACTCATTCGAATGGACTGTGTTGTTTCATGA
>Ga0209700_103754_pt1 | contig 28545 bp, 28 predicted proteins | sample SiratroredBW_FD_187528 | JGI IMG/M metagenome (GOLD analysis project Ga0209700, IMG submission 187528) | Root nodule microbial communities of legume samples collected from California, USA - Siratro red BW (SPAdes) (version 2) | ecosystem: Host-associated > Plants > Roots > Nodule | place: USA... | reverse complement strand
TATTTTTTTTTTTTTTTTTCATTTCCTTAAAACCAAACAATATATTAGTATCTTTCTCTCTTCTCACCTTTGTTAAATCTACTCCCCTTTCATTGATAACCAAACAGTTCACCGAACGTAACCAGAACATTATGAACAATAACATTGAGAAAACTATCTCGCTCTGCTCTCTGATTTTGGCTCCAAATATCAGAGCCGCATATTATACTTCTCCTAAGAAGTGCAGTTCATTTCACAAGCATTTCAGAAAGGTTCCCATGTATCACATATTAACATTGGTTGGGTACAACCATTACAATTAACAACGGTTATCTACCGAAGCATTAACGAGAAGATCATTATTTTGGAACCTCAGCCATTATACACAATTCCCCCCCGTTACGGATGAATATAATATCCGACTGCCATACTGACAAGCGAAACCACACAAACAAACAAAAACGGGAAGCCCTCCTGAGCTCTTTTAATTTTGATTTTCTTCTTCATCATGTCCTAACAAAAAAACAAAAGGGGTGTCAATATCAAAAATGGTGATTCAGCAACTGAACATTAACAATAATTTCAAACATGGTGCACTTCTTCCAAGCAACAGAGAGGGATGAAGCACTCCACAGAAACCATCTACTAGATAATACCATAACTAGATTGTTTAAGAAGGTAGGAAAATTAAAATCTATTGTCCATTGAAAGAGAGTGAGATTTGCTGGTCCCTTTAGTTATGTTGCAGTCACAAGCAAGAATTTGTGTTTTAAAAAGAGTTGTAGAGATGATTCATAGAGGTTTTGAGTTGCGCATCTTGCCTCTGATAACTTAAGCCTCTTGTGTTGATGTTGTACTTAAAACAAAAGCTACTCGCTTACGTTTACATCTTACATGGCAAGTAAAATGGTGTGAGATGATTGCTAAAATCTACCAACCTATTGTTTTGTTATTCCCCCCTCTTTATTATGCTCGTCTGGATTGTGTCAACTGTTTCCATCTACCGTATATAAAAGGGGCTATTGAACATGAAAAATGGAATTCACGAAATTTTTTTATAGTTTATTAGGACGTAAAATAAAATAAAAAAGTACCTACCAACTCTTGCTTGAGCAAATTTTTTTCTCGGGTGTTCCTGCACTTCTCTTCATTCAACTTCACGATGGTTCCTTCGGCCTGCAAAGATAATAACTACTAGTTGATTACTTTTTAAGGTTGAAAATTATTCGAAAGGTCAAAGTATAAACCAAGTAACTGATTCAAGGAATGTATAACCTTATGCACATCATTGTGTAAGGTAATTAATATGGTACTGCATAAACATTTTACATCTTTAAGCACTTGGCAATAAGCAATCGTGAGTACACTACAGGAGAAAACAGACACTTTTAAACATAATGATAAAACATGCTCTTTTTATTTTTCTTTTCATAAAGAAAAAAGTTTAGGTGAGTTGAAATTTGGAAACTCACCAAGCTAGAACATGTCTTAGATTCGGTTGGTACTTTTATATCTTTTGTAACAATAAGTAGTTACTGCAAGTTGTGTTTAATCGCTGTCTATCATATTTCTATCTAAAACATGTTCTTTTGTTGTCTCATGCACTCTTTTCATGAACTCTTGCTTCTTTTAAATTAAGTAAAATCCCAAGTTATCACATGGTACAAAAATAGCTTGATCATAATTCAGGTTCAAAATTCAAATATTTGTCACTGGCAGCGATATTGTGAGAGGATAATATTCTTGTTAAACAATAACCAACCAACCAACCAACACTAAAATTAAAGCGACCGTGAGATAACTGCTAATCTAAGTCAAAAAGTACTAATGACTAACCTCTCTTAAATTTGCATCCATTATACTCAACTTCGACTGCAATTCCTTGAAATCTTTAAGAAAACTCATTTTCTCAATATCATTTACTTGTTGCATGTCCCCCTCCTTCTCAACTAGTCTTGGAGCAGTACCCCTCTCCGTTCCATCCTCCTCCAAACCCTTAGCCACTTCCAAACTTTTTTCATCCTGACAAAAAAAGAAACAATTTAATAGCAATGTTCTTCTTTCTCGATAAATTTTAGCCTCAGACAATCTCTTCTTGACCTGTAATTAAGTTATCAACTCTTGTAAATTAAAAAAACTAAAACACGTCATATTAGTCAAGAAGACTGTAGACACACGGTGGTCCAGAAACATATAACAAACATATAACAATTTCATGTTAATTATTACCTGGTTTAGTTAGAATTATCATGGTCCAAGAAAAACTTCAACCGACAGTTAATCAAATTTTGAAAACTCACTTCTTAAATTGAAAAACTCAGTTACATTACACGTCACATAAAAACAAGACGGGAATATACAACACGTAATGGTCCAATACCATGAAATAATTTGTCATGAATGTGAAATATAAGAGGGAGAAACTCACTGTAAGAGGGGAAGTCATTTTGATGGGTGGATCTTGGCTCAAATCTCCATTTTCAGGGGAAGAAGACGGGGTAATGAGGACCACCCTTAGTTTCTTCTCCTCAACAAGCCTTCCACTATCTTTCACAAACTGTGAAAGCGAAAAGGGAAGGGATTAATGTGTAACTAAACCACATGACAAACAAGATAAGCTGAATAACATAATGTAATAAACGTGACTGACCAGGTCAGAGGAGATGTCATCCTCGGTTGTTCCGGCGGCGACAACCGCGCTTTGAACGAGGAACTTGTCTTTGCAGTTGAAATCCGGCGGGGCTGTGCGCTGAGCCTGCATAGTAACTACCTCCAATCCAACCAAAAGGAGCAGAAGAACAACGTTAATCATTAACTGTGACATGTTACGGTAGTTGAAAAGTAAGAGCGCGTAGTAGATACCGGTGAAATCACATGTTCCGTGGGGGTGGACAATGCCGACGGTTGGCCTGACGCAGTATTTCTTGGGCGACGTCGTTTTGATCTTGAAGGCAACATAGTGAGAATCGTTGTTGGCGAGACGAACCACACAGGAACTCTGTTTCTTCAATTCAACTGAGAGAAAAAGAGAGTGAGGAAGCGAAATGAGAGGAGCGGTGGAGAGAGAAAGGAAAACTTACAGCGAAGAGTGATGTGAGAAGGATGGATTAGGAGAAGGTCCGTGGCCATGTGAGGGATGCAGAATGAGAATGAATGGGGAGAGTTTGTTTAGAAGAGAGAAAGAGAGAATGGGAAAAAGAGAGAGAAAAGGAGGCATAGCTTTGCATTGTGCTTCTGTTGTGTTGTGTTGGTTACGTGGGTTGGGGGGACGGTGTGGGACTACGACACACTGCCTGTAACTTAACCTTTCTCCTCTCCCCGCCCAACTTCTCACTCTTCTTCCTTACGATAAATTTACTCCAAAAAATGTAAAAGGACATTTTACTCTCTTACTTTCTCGTTAACAAAAAATCGAATCATAATGTGGGGTATTCAAACTAATTTTTTATTTCTAGACTTTTTTTTTTTTTAGCAGTTTTGTTTTATATACGTTTTGAACTAGGTGTTTATTTTGTATCGGTGATCATTTTAAATTAAGTGCTGAAAATAAGTGACAAGTCTGACGTTTAAAAGTATAAAAGTATTAACTTTTTTTATCTCTATCTTTATCTTTTTCTCGTCGTCACTTTGCTTTTCGTGATTGGAAAATGGTGGGGTCGAGACCATTGGTAAGAAAAAGAGATGGAGAAGAAAGATGCAAAATCGTAAACGGTTACCTTTGATTTGAATTTTTCTAATGTACTTTTTTTTTATGGACAACTTTTTTCAAGGATATTTCCTGGTGTTTAAGGATAACTATAGATTAGTGTTGTCTGTGTTTATGTCATTGTGGTAATATATTAGCAAACTTCTACTGTCCATGTACTCTGTCGCATTAGCATCTTAGTGGAAGTATTTGAAGAGTCTCTTCATCTAACCACATTTAAATATAAAAAATTGTATTAAATTGATTAATTGACCCCTATCTCAACACATGGATAGAAAATATAACTACTTGTATGTAGTAAATTATTAGAAACTGTTTTCTAATGTAATTTTTAGCAGATGTATTGGCAAAAGTGGAGTTTTAAAATTTTTCAGAATTTTGATTTAAAAATGTTTGTCTTTTATATTTGACTTTTGTTTCCTTAAAAAATAACATCATCTTTTGGACATGTTTTAATTTATATTTCTCACAAAGTTATTGTTGTATGGAAGGCAATAATATAAGTTTATTTGCAAGCACTTCTATATATATATATATATAGAGAGAGAGAGAGGGAGGGAGAGAGAGAGAGAGAAAATAAGTAAAATAGTAAAGTTTTATTTAAAAAGGTTATACATAAAAAAATATAACAATTTATTTTTCATTTAACATCTCTTTATCATTATTTCTTCTTTCAGCTCTGATCAACATTTTGGATAATTCTTTTTAATTTTTCCTAGCATATGTTTTTAAATGCTCTAATTAATCTACGTAACTGTCATAATACGGGATCCTTCTTTCTTTCGTTTTTTATCGTCGATCATCAACCTCGGTAGAAGTATCAAACATAAACATGATCTAATCAAAAAAATATTTTTGAGAATTGAAACTTCAGGTTAATACCATTTTAGTGTATTATAATTAACTCGTTTAAATCATATGAATGTGTTTGATGAAATCTGTAAAATTTATTTGATGTAGACATAGTTTATTAAAAACATTAGGCGTGATTTTCCCTTCAATCTTTGGAATGACGTGGTAAATAAGTGAAGTGTGAACATGATATTTAAACCACTAATTAACCATATTATTTGATAACATGTATTAAAATTCTGACAGATAAAAGTATAAAGATATATTGAAATATTGTTCAGAAACCAAAAGAAAAAAAAGGTTTAGAGGGTGGAAAGATATTAAGCTCTTTACTTATTTAATGAATACACTGTAAGCTTTAAATTATTACCATCATTACTTTATTTATTTAACTATTGTTTTCACAAACTAGTCAATTTGAATTTAAATATTTTAAATAAAGTTTTGAACTTGAGTACTGTAAATGAAAAAAAAAAAAAAAACAATTTGGCTTTTTCTGTTCTAAAGCAATTTGACTCCAGAAAATGCCATTCAATCCCATAATTCTAAAATCATTTTGGCTGATATTTGAACATTCCTTTGTTCTAGTTTTTTTGTTCGAATGGAGTTTGACATCCGATTGAGTGACTTATAATCATGAATATGATTTGGCTCTGTATTGTGGTTACATGAACTGCAAATTTTGGATTTGAGGGAGTAACTATTGTACCAAAGTGTTGATTGGATTGTTTTATGCATGGCTTGGTTATTCTTTCTTTCCCTTGCTTCAACGTTTGGGTAGTTGGAAATGTTACATTTGGAAATACTATGGGATGCATGCTTTTTTTTATCAGGATTTATTGAGATGGAAAAAAATATTTTGTATACAATTTACTAACTTTTGGGTTGAAAATTACAAAATCTTTTTGAATAAGATTTAAAACAATATTATTTTAAAATCAATTTTAACTGAAATTCATTTCTAGAGTTCATTCAAATAATTATCTATCATATTATTTTATAAATGGGTTTACGGCAATAAGGTCATCCAATGCAAGGGTCGATCTTATTTTACCTTTTGAGTCATGTTATTTTCTAGATTTCCTTGCAAGTTTTGTTTTAATGCAATTATCTTATAAGGCCTGCTTATTCGTAATTTTTTGTTTACATTTTTATATAAATAATAAGCAGTTTTTTTTATTCAGAATCTTAGTTAAGGCTTTCTTTTGTCACATTAACATATTTTAATTATATTTTTTTATAAGGTCAGGTCTTAAAACTGCTAGTTTAACTATGATTTCTATATTGTAAATATCTTTGGTAATGTTTTGAGATACGATTGGTTCAATTTGATAGACAATTAGTTGCAAAATTCTTGTGCTCAAATTACTCAGATAAATTGATGAACACATTGTGGTCAATCATATGATTTGAGAGTACTGCAATATTTCTTTTGTGCGGGACAAACCCTTATATATTCCTTAATTTAGCTTATTCTTAAGTGTTGTTACTTGATCGAATTATAATTTAGTTTGAATTTAATTTAATTTAAAAAAATAATTTTAAAACTAAGTAATTTTTCACACACACGCGTTACCTTAGTTGTATTTCTAATAAATACGTATTTAGATTTTTCTAGTACTCCTCTCCATCTTTAATACGGGGTATGTGGAATGTAAAATATGTGATACATGACCGTTTTAATGTACTTATAAAAATGTCTTATTATAATATATTCATATATACATTATAATTTGAGTTTTAACTAATTCAACATCTTATATTGTAAAGTGAAATAATTATATAAAAAATAAAAATATTTACTAGTATATTCTGTAATTATGGTTAACTAACAAAAAAATAAGTGATCCGGACTCTCCCGTGACTCTGCTATACATAACAACGTGAAATTTAACCATTTTACATAAGAAAAAAACCGATGATTTATTTATTTCAATTCAGCCATTTTAGGGATAAAGGAATCTGAAAATTTAATTAAATTTAAGAAGTAATATTATATATTATTAAAAGCAAACATGGAACTAGAGAGTGACTGGAATTTGTGATGGGTGATCTTCATCTACCTCTGCCCATGTTCATCAATGTGGTTTTGCTTGGAATTAAGTTGTTAACTAACATATTTCTTTAATTGTTTGAATCAACATTATCTCATAAATCATCACGTGTAATCTATTATTTATTATTAGAATTGTAAAGTTTATAATAATTCTGTTATTATGTTTGATATTCATGAGTAAGATATATTTTAAAATGAAAATCTCGTATTTATATTTCAATCTTAATCACTTACAATAAAATTTAATATTTAACATTTATTTTGATCACTTGCACAAGAAATATATATATATATATAGAAGGGAGAGAGAAAAGGGATAAATGATGAAATAAAACAGAGTTCACAAAACCAACTGGACGGGAAACAAGTGGCGCACCACCTCACCGCCTCGTGGCTACGAAACTTTATTTTAGGAAATATATTGTTTAATTTCATAAAATAATGATTTAACGTTCTTCCGTTCCATAATATCTTGTCTGACCTCACCGCATCCTACTGTGCTACTACGTTGAATAAATATAAATTAGAAGAAAAATAGATTAAATTAAAACAATAAAAAAACTATTTTGAAATAACAAGACCATTGCTCATCATCTTGTTTATTCTTGTTTGCTTCCAATTGGTCAATCAATATTTTTTTTATTTAAATAGAACTTTTTTTTTATATAACATTCTTTATCTTCTAATTTTTCAAATAGTATTTTTTATTTTTTAATTTTTTAAATAATACTATTTTTTACTTTTCTTTATTTATTATTATATTCTTTTTACTATTATATCAATTGTGTTATTTTATATTTTTTTTACTGCAATTGTACTGTTTTATGTGAGTTATTAAAAATTTTAATTATTAATGGATTAAAATTAAATAAAAATAATATAAAAGTAATTAATTTTTTTTTAAATTAACAACAACATGTCTCAATATTATCGGAAGATTCACTTCTTATATAATTAATTATGTTTTGTTTTACATAAATTTTATTTATTTTTATTATTAATTATTTAGATTTTTTTAACAAAATAAAAATATAATTTTTAATTCAAATAACAGTTTTATAATTTATTATAATTTTTTCTTCTAATTTTAATTTTAATATAAAATACAATTACAAATTTTTATCCCTATTAAAAATAAAATATATCTTTATTCAAAATCAAATTTTATCTTTGTAAAAAGTTAAATGATAAATATTAAATAATATCTTTATAAAAATAAATAATATTTTTATAAATATCTTTAAATAACAAATTTAAATTTAATATAAAATAAAATATTTATTATTTTTTTTGTTATAATTAATTAGTTAAAAAATATATAAAATATTTTATTTCATTCTCTTTGTATTAATTTTTTAAGAAAAATTAATTCAATTATTTTTATATTATTTTTTATTTAATTTTAATTAATTAATAATTAAAATTTTTTAATAATTCTTAAAAAATAGCATAATTAAAGTGACCGTAAAAAACAGAATATAAAATAAATAAAAATAACACAATTAATATAATTATACAAAAAGAAAAAAATAAAAAAATAAAAAAAGTGTTATTTAAAGAATTACAAAATAAAAAATACTATTTAAAAAAGTTAAAAATAAAAAGGATTATTAAAAAAAACTAAAAATAAAATAATACTATTTAAATAAAAAAATATCAATAAACTCTCTTTTACCTACTAGTAAGTACTCTTAAAGCAAGGTAATTCACGAAAAACATATTAATCAACAGGTTAAAAAAAATAAAAAGATAATTTAATTCAGAAATTAGAAACGTTTTCTTACTGATTTTAAACAAGTTTTTTTTTTTCTTTCCAACAAAGCATTCGCCTAGTTCCAATGCCTGAACCAGCACGTGGTGTGACATCATCTATTCTGATCAATTTTAATTTCGTACCAATTGCTGATTTTTTTCCAGGTGGCATAAAGGAAGAATTTGCTTTTAGATATTAGAAGATATGAATAGAGTGTGACAATTCCTACCACAAGAGACAGAGCATGAGTCTATGTTTGGGGTCATTTCTCATGTACAGAACATCAAATGTAGTTATATCTCCTATTGACAATTTTACCAATTGCCTCACAAATTTGAATGAAATACTCCTTTTCATAAGTTGAACACCGGTTTCTCCCCCTCCCATCGAACCTTCCACAGGTAAGCAAAATGTGCTGAATGTGCTTTAATTCATTTTTAAGCATTGAATTGCACAAAAGGACAAAGTGCTAATAAATTTACTTTACTCATCAAATGAGCAGGTGGCCTCCATTTTAAACATACCTTGTTCCTCCACAGTTATTTAAAAATTCTAAATTCAAATCTACATTATATAATTGCCAGATTCCTCTACGTACCATAATGCGATAGGGGAGTTCTTTGCTGTTTCAAATTAAATTCTAATCACAAATATATTCTTGTATTGAGAAACCTTGTAAATATCAAGAACGATGCAAACGCCATTTTTTTATTTGTATCTATCCCATCATTTATTATATTTTAAAATTTTCATTATTTTATATCTTTGCCTTTTTAATAAGACATTCTAAAATAATCTCATAAATACGGCAAATGAAATTGACACAAATGTGATGCATATTAGGTACTTTGTGGGGGCAAATGCAATAGCATGTTCATATGCAACATTGTCTCTGTTGTTGAGTGTTGGAAACAGGCGTAAAGGGATGGAGACAGTGATCACTGAGTTTGACACACTAATGGGGGCTTTGCTCTTCTCTAGCCAAGGAGCTGCCATTGCAATTGGCCTCCTTGACTTGCATGGAAACTCACATGTGCATTGGAACAAAGTGTGCAATTTGTTTGGCAAATTTTGTGACCAAGTGGCTGCTTCTCTTTTTATATCACTGCTTGGATCAATAGCATTCCTCTTGCTGCTGCTTCCTCATCTTTTTAGACTTAAACAAACAACCTAAGATGTCTTCGGGTCTTTACTAAATCAATAAGTTTGGTTAATTACACATCCATCACTTTACTATATTCCATGAGTGAGAATTAATTTAGTGTGGTGGCACCCCAAATCATAGATTTCATTGGAATGTGTGTTACAAACTTATTTAAGAATATTTGATGAGATTATGATTGTAGACATCCATAAATAAAAAGATATGACCAATTATAATCAAAGCAATTTTGATTAATAAACAATTTTGTTCATGATAATTACATCACTGTAATACTTGAAATTATAAATTTATCCAAAAGTTGATTTTACTCTTGGCTTGTAATTGTTTTCAATTGTTAGATTTCTATCTGCAGAGTATTAAACTAAACATGTAGAGCAGTAAAAAGAGCATCCAAGATTCATTTGACAGTACAATATCATGGTTCTCATAACATAAGAAAACAAGATTCATTTAACATTGCAGAAGCAACCAAACTCAACCACTAAAAATTGTAGTGTTTTCTTATGCAATAATTCTTAACAAAGCTAATCCACTCCATTCAAATCAATTCTGCGCGATTGTGAATTTATGTAGATTAACTCATGGCAGCGTACGTGGAAGAGATTGTTCTTATGGATAAATGGAACTTTTTCTACACAAATCCTCTATAAAAAAGAAAATCTAGATCATGCAACGTAACAAATCAATCACAAGGAAGGTAATGATTCATGCAAGGAAGGTAATGATTCATGCAATGAAGAAACCATATTGAGATGTGTTGATTAGATTCAGTTCAACAACACAGATAATCCATCTCCCAACATGGGTCCTCCTCAAGTTAGGCCCAATAATATTATATTTAAAATAATAAAATATTGAGACAGTCTGACAGGTTTTAAGAAAATATCCTAAAGTGACTTAGCAAGTTTTTACACTCCACACAAAAAAGAGAGCAGAAACAGATTGTGTTGCCTTTGCCCGCTAGAGTTCCTGATTACTTTGAGCAGCTGTTTGAGTACTCATTTGTGCTATGTTTTTTGTGAAACTTCATCTTCTTGCTCCTTTCACCACCGACATCAATCTTATATTTTTAGAATTTTATTTCTTTCACTGTTTGAACACGCTCTATTCCTCTGTTGAGTGTTTTTCACTATTTATTTGTAAGTAGAACTAAGATTATTTTTCAGAAGTGCTTCTCTATACTCTGTACTCTTTGATATTATAGTGGAGATTTTTCTGGACTAGGTCCCGTGGTTTTTGTCCCTCTCATTAGGGGTTTCCACGTTAAAAGTTTGGTGTGATCTTCTTTCTTTCATATTATTTATTTTTAGACTCTGAATTTTTGGATTGTCGTAGATTAAGTTCCTCTTGGTTCTTTCAAGTGGGAAATGTTTTATTTCTCAAACATAATTTTATTCCGCTGCATAACTGTGCCTCTCCCATCAAGTGGCATCAGAGCTAATTTATTTATTTTTCTGGGAATTTACTTGACTGAATGATGGAGCCTAATTACGGTAAAATGATTAATTTGAACGGAATTAATTATCATAAATGGAGAGAAAAAATGAAGGATTTGCTATTGGTTAAAAGATTACATTTATCTATGTTTACTACTAAGAAACCTGAGAACAAGTCTGATGAAGACTGGGCTTTTGAGCATGAGATGGTTTGTGGCTATATTCGTCAATGGGTAGATGATAATGTCTTCAATCATATTGTTAATGACACACATGCGAAGACCTTGTGGAAGACCTTGTGGGACAAGCTTGAAACTTTGTATGCTTCAAAATCAGGGAACAACAAATTATTTTTATTGAAGCAGGCTATGAATTTGAGGTACAAAGAAGGTACGTCTATTTCTGATCATTTAAGTGAATTTCAAGGTTGTTTTGATCAATTGTCTTCTATGGGTGTTAAATTTGAAGATGAAATTTTGGGACTTTGGTTGCTTAATACTCTTCCTGATTCATGGGAGAATCTTCATGTTACGTTAACTAACTCTGCTCCTAGTGGTGTTGTGACCATGAATTTTGTAAAAATTGCTATATTGAATGAAGAAGTCAGACGTCAAACTTAACAGGCTTCCTCTTCACAAGCAGAAGTTTTGGTTACTGAAAATAGGGGGAGAGGTAGAGACAGAAATCAAGATTGAGGTCATAGAAGTAAAAGCAAGCACCGAAGCAAATCAAAGTCTAAGCGAAAAACCTTTGAGTGCAACTATTGTGGCAAGAAAGGTCATTTTCAGGAATTTTGTTATAAGTTGAAAAATGACAACAAAGACAAGCAAGAGAAGAATAATGATGAGAATGGTAATCGTGTTGCTACCACTACTGGAAATGATCTTGTGATTGTTTATGATGAAAATCTGATTAATGTTGCCTATGATGATTCTAGCTGGGTTGTTGATAGTGGTGCCAGTTTTCATGTTACTTCCAGGAAGGATTTTTTCTCATCTTATACTCCAGGTGATTTTGGTGTGTTGAAGATGGGTAACAATGATACTTCATAGGTAGTTGGCATTGGTACTGTTTGTTTGAAAACTAGCAACGGGACAAAGCTCATTTTGAAAAATGTCAGGCACGCACAGACATCCGTTTGCATTTGATCTCTGCTAGTGTTCTTGATGATGATGGTTATTTTAATACCTTTGGTGGTGCACAATGGAAGCTCACTAAGGGTTCTTTGGTTGTGGCCCGTGGTATAAAATTTTCTGGTTTGTATTGGTTGAAAACTTCTATTTTATTTAATGCTGTAAATGTTGTTGATTGTGATAACTCATCTGATTTATGGCATAGGAGGCTTAGCCACATTAGTGAGAAGGGGCTGAATTGTCTAGCTGAGAAAAATTTACTCCCAGGTTTGAAAGGAGCCAAATTAGAAAATTGTGCTCATTGCTTGGCTGGGAAACAACACAGAGTCTCCTTCAAGAGCCATCCTCCTTCTAGAAAATCAGAGGTACTTGAGTTGGTGCATTCAGATCTTTGTGGTCCGATGAGGACCAAGACTTTTGGTGGTGGACTTTACTTTGTCACTTTTATTGATGACCATTCTAGAAAACTTTGGGTTTATGTTTTGAAAATCAAGGACCAGGTGCTTGGTGTATTTAAACAATTTCAAGCTTCAGTTGAAAGAGAAACTAGAAAGAAGCTAAAATATGTTCGCATTGATAATGATGGTGAATATTGTGGACCTTTTGATGAATACGGTATGCAGCAGGGTATTCGATATAAAAAAAACTCCTCCCAAGACTCCTCAGCTCAATGGTTTGGCAGAAAGGATGAACAGGACGTTGATGGAGAGATTAGATGTTTGCTTTTTGAAGCAAAATTTCCTGGATCTTTTTGGGGTGAGGCTTTATATACTGCTACACATGTTATAAATTTATCTCCTGTTGTTGTTTTGCAGGCTGATGTTCCTGACAGAGTGTGGTATGGGAAAGATGTCTTCTATAGTCACCTTTGTGTCTTTGGCTGTAAGGCATTTGTGCATGTGCCTAAAGATGAGAGGTCCAAATTAGATGCTAAGACAAGATAGTGCATCTTCATTGGTTGTGGCCATGATGAGTTTGGCTATAGATTTTATGATCCTGTTGAAAAAAAGCTTGTAAGAAGCCGTGATGTTATTTTTGTGGAGGATAAGACCATTGAAGATATTTAGAAGATAGAAAAATCAGAGTCTTTGAGCACAGACGATGTGGTTGATCTTGATCCAGCTCCTCAGACCGATACGCCTAATGTAGCAGATTTTGACTGTCATGATGATGATGTCCAAGATCATATTACAATTGATTATGTTGATGATAATGATGATGTTGTTAGTGATTTTGGTGAACCTCGTGTTCCTCTTAGGAGGTCTTCTAGACAGCGTTTGCCCTCTACTCACTACTCATCTAATGAATATATGCTTCTCGCTGACGGGGGAGAACCTGAATGCTATGAAGAGGCTATGGAGAGTGAGCATAAGAATAAATGGATTGCAGATATGGATGATGAAATGAAATCTTTGCATGATAACCACACCTTTGAGCTAGTCAAGTTGCCAAAGGGTATGAAAACTTTGCAAAATCGGAGGATTTACAGGTTGAAGACCGAAGAGAATGGTTCTACTCCACGATACAAAGCGAGATTAGTTGTCAAAGGCTATCGTTAAAAGAAGGTATTGACTTTGATGAGATTTTCTCTCCTGTTGTTAAAATGTCTTATATCCGGGTTGTTCTTGCTTTAATAGCCAGTCTTGATTTAGAAATTGAGCAGATGGATGTTAAGATTGCTTTCCTTCATGGTGATTTGGAGGAAGAAATTTACATGCAGCAACCTGAAGGTTTTGTGATGAAAGGTAAAGAGAATTATGTTTGCAAGCTGAAGAAAAGTTTATATGGGTTGAAACAAGCCCTAAGGTAGCGGTACAAGAAGTTTGAGTCAGTTATGATCCAACAGGGATTTAAAAAGAGTACTTCTGATCATTGTATTTTTGTGCAGAAATTCTTTGATACTAATTTCATTTTTTTATTGCTCTATGTTAATGACATGTTGATTGTTGGTCAAAATTTATCTAGAATTAATAGCCTGAAAAAGGAGCTTAGCAAGTCGTTTGCAATGAAGGACTTGGGACCAGCAAGACAAATTCTTGGCATGCATATTTCCCGTGATCGAGAGGCCAAAAAATTATGGTTGTCACAAGAAAAGTACAATGAGAAGGTACTTTAACATTTTCATATAGACAAAGCTAAAATTGTAAGTACACCTTTGGCTTTACATTTTAAGCTTAGCTCCAGACAAGCTCCTTCTAATGATAAAGAAAAAGATGATATGCAACATGTTCCCTATGCATCTGCAGTAGGAAGTTTAATGTATGCAATGGTTTGTACAAGGCCTGATATAGCTCATGTTGTTGGTGTTGTTAGCCGTTTTCTTTTCAATCCTGGTATTGAGCATTGGAAAGCTGTCAAGTGGATTTTGAGATATCTCTGTGGTACTTCAAATTTGAAACTATGTTTTGGAATTGGGAAACCTGTTCTTTGTGGTTACACAGATTCTGATATGGCAGGAGATGTTGATTCTAGGAAATCTACTTCTGGCTATTTGATTACCTTTGTAGGGGAAGTTGTGGCTTGGCAATCTAGATTGCAAAAGTGTGTTGCATTATCTACAACTGAGGTTGAGTTCATTGTTATCACTGAGGCATGTAAAGAGTTACTTTGGATGAAGAAATTTGTGTAAGAACTTGGTTTTCAACAACAAAGGTATGTTTTATTTTGTGATAGTCAAAATGCTATTCATCTTGGCAAGAATCCTACTTTTCATGGTAGATCTAAACATATTGATGTACGGTATCATTAGATTCGTGATATTTTGGACTCTAAACTATTGGAACTTGAGAAGATTCATACAGATGACAATGGTTCAGATATGATGACAAAGACTCTACCAAAGGGGAAGTTTGAAACTTGTCGGTTTATTTCTGGGTTGGCATAATGACCTCTCTTGAGTCGGAGGGGGAGTTTGTTGTGTGGGTCCTCCTCAAGTTAGGGCCAATAACATTATATTTAAAATAATAAAATATTGAGGCAGCCCAACAGGTTTTAAGGAAATACCCTAAAGTGACTTAGCAAGTTTTTACACTTCACACAAGAAAATAAAGCAGAAACAGATTATGCCGCCTTTGCCTGCTAGAGTTCCTGATTACTTTGAGCAGTTGTTTGAGTACTTATTTGTGCTCTGTTTTCTCTCACTGTTTGAACACGCTCTATTCCTCTGTTGAGCTTTTTTCACTATTTATTTGTGAGTAGAACTAAGATTACTTTTCAGAAGTGTTTCTTTGTACTCTATACTCTTTGATATTATAGTGGAGATTTTTCTGGACTAGGTCCCGTGGTTTTTGTCCCTCTCATTAGGGGTTTCCACGTTAAAAGTTTGGTGTGTTCTTCTTTCTTGCATATTATTTATTTTTAGACTCTCTAAATTTTTGGATTGTCGTAGATTAAGCTTCTCTTGGTTCTTTCAAGTGGGAAATATTTTATTTCTCAAACATATTTTTGAGTAATTATTCCGCTGCGTAACTATGCATAATTGTGCCTTTCCCATCACCAGCAGGCACAATTACTAGCACCTCATGATGTCCAAACACATTGTCTTATATACACATGTTTATATCAGCCTAATCAGTGACTCATAACATTAACACTAGTCCACCCCAAACAGTGGAGGAAGAATAACCCAAGAAAATTTCATGCCACAATACATCATTAATCTTGATGATGAATCAAATGAGGCTCCACAACAATTGAGTCATAAATTTAATTTACTGCCCGATAAGATGTGTCTCCAAAATCAAAAGAATCTAGTCATTGAGGAAGAACAAGAGGAGCTATTTGATGATGAATCAAATGAGGCTTCACAACAATTGAGTCATAAATTTAATTTACTGCCCGATAAGATGTGTCTCCAAAATCAAAAGAATCTAGTCATTGAGGAAGAACAAGAGGAGCTATAGCAAGAGTATTATATGAGTGGCAATGACCACATTTATGCCCAATAATGTGGAAGTAAACTTCAGTTGTGTCATTGCAATCATTACAGAGGATCCAAACCTATAAATAAAGGTGCATTCATACTTAAAAGGCACGTTTCATGCCTAATTTGTAGATTTTCACATAAATCAATTAAATACAAATTAATAGAAGTAGCGTGTATTCAACAATCATTTCTCTGAGTAAACTCTACCTTTCTATTCTGATAGTCATCAGGCATGACAGTTGCTTCAATCTAATATAGCGAAAAAAAGTGAGAAATCATTATTGTACATCATTTCTTCATGTAAATGATTTTGACCAGTTGCACATTTATAGGGTTAAATTTAACCAACTACCTCTTCATCAATTCTCTTCCATGTCCTAGACATGTCAATTACCGACTTGAAGCATATGGGACAACAATACCTGATCCATAAATATTGCCAAGTCAATTCATAGATTCATAGATAGTGTTATGTAGATCAAAGAATACTTGAATAGTTAATTCTCACTTGTCACGCTTTATCATCTCATGTTGACATTCACCGTGCATTGTGTGACCACATCTCATAACAACAGTGTCTTTCAATGAGTCAAAAAGGTACTATACAAACAAAATAACTAAAACAATTTTATTTGAAAACTATAAAAATAACATAACTTGAAAACCTTCATGATAAAAACTAAACTGGTAAGCATTCACATTCTCATTCCTAACAACTTTTTATGTATTCCCTAACAATACACAAAAAAACTGCTAAAGATTCTCAACTATAACACTCATCCCGGTGGTTCTCCTAATTAAAACTCATCCCGGTGGTATTGGCATGAGGAACTCCGTTAGTCTCTAGTAGAAGCCTGTGAATGAATATGCCCATCACAATCACAAAAAATGCAAAGGGGATGAACAATCCAAACTTCATGTGGCAAAGCATTACGTTGAAAATTTGTGCAAAAAAGGATTGAGATATATTAGCTTGTGCTGGATTAAAATTGTTTTGATTATGTTAGGTATTCAAGTGTGAGTCTAAGTCTCACATTTGGTAGGAATGGGAAAGTTGAGCAACATATAAGAAAGAAGACCCGCAAACCTAAAGCCTTAAGGTTTTGGGTTGAAGGTGGTGTCATTCCCTTATATAGGTTTGGCTCAGTTCTCATTCTTGTAGATCTCCCCGGTATTTCTCCCTCGGAGTCTCCCAATGTGAGGCAACATGTCCCCCTTTTACACAAATTTGACAGCACGGCCGATCTGATTGGGATCGATAGCCATTTTCGCTTGGAAGAGCTTTGCGTTTTTCCAGACGTTCTTCTTGTACGAGGAGAAGGGCTTCTATCTAATCCACCGTGTAAGGATCCAGCCGAGACATGATTGCAGTAACAAATGCATCGTATTCTTCCAGAAGCCCATCCAAAATGACTTTAATGTGTTCGTCCATAGATAATGGTGCTCCTAGAGGAGCTAGGGTTTCAACTATATTTTTGACGTCGAGAAGATACGTGTGAACTGACCTCTCTTTCTTTGATGCTTTGAGTTGAAATTTGAGATTCTTTATTTTGGCTATGGTATGGGTGGTGTGGGAGGCAAAATGCGTTGATAATCGGTGCCAAATCTCTGGAGTTGTTTCAAGACCTATCATCTTGGTTGAGATCGATTTGTTCATAGAAGACAGTAGCTATGCTACAATGTGTTGGTCTTGTTCTTCGTACTGAAGATAGTCTGAATTGAAGATATCAGTGTTGGGCTGAAGTCGTGGAGGAATGGCCGTGCCGTCGAGGAAACGGGTAAGCTTCAAAGCCCTTAATATCGCCAGTAACAGAAATAATTCTTATCCATTAAAATGAAAAGGAGAATGACTTTTATAGAAGCCTTACAACCAACGAAAGACCGAAATCTAAGGCACGAACAACCAAAAAGATAGGAACCACTATTAAGAATAAAACTACAACATTCCACTCCTAAAAAATAGCCTAACTTATTCATCTTAAGACTTTGTCAAATATCCAACATAATTCCTCCCCTTAAACTGATACGTTAACAGCATCAGTTTAACTTTCCATCCTTCGAACTCCAAGCAAATTCCTAAGCTTCACAAACTGATCCAACTTGATAGGCTTAGTCATGATGTCTGAAACTTGATCATTTGTTCCAACAAAAACTAGCTTCATGATTTCTTCATTACACAAGTTTCACAAGTAGTGATATCTGACATCGATGTGTTTTGTCCTCCGATGCATGATTGGATTCTTAGATAATTAATCGCCGAACTGTTGTCACAGATGATGTTTATGCATTCATCATTTACAGCGTCTAACTCCTGCAACATCCCTTTTAGCCAAACACAGTGATATGTAAAGGAACTCGCTGCAACATATTCAGCTTCGGTTGAAAAGAGAGTGACAATGTCTTGCTTTCGTGAACACCAACTAACTGCAGCCCGATTCAGCAGGAAAACATATCCAGATGTGTTCTTCCTATCATCTACATCTCGAGCATAGTCACTATCTGCTTATCCCAACAAATTCATTTTTGATGACCTCCCATAGAACACTCCAAAGTCATGTGTTCCTTTTACGTATCTTAGTATTCTTTTGGCCATCAACATATGTTCTTTCTTGGGATCAGACATAAAGCGTGAAACCAAGCACACCACAAACATCAAATCAAGTCTTGTTACCATAAGATACATTAGACAGCCAACAAGTTGCTTGTAGAGTGTTACATCAACTATTTTAATCCCCTCCTTGGAAGAACTATTGGATTTTTGACAGACAGAATTACAACTCTTCATATTAAAACAGTCCAACACCTCTTTTGCATACTTCTTTTGACATACGTGTATCCCAGCTTCACTTTGATGAACTTCCACTCCAAGGAAAAACTTCATTTTTCCATGTCCGTCATTTCGAATTCCTTCTGCATTGAGGACTTGAATTCTGTGCACAATATCTCGTCACTTCCAGTAAAAATCAGGTCATCGACATAGAGACTTACCACCAATAAATTGTTTTCTATTTTCTTGAAGAACAGAGGTTATCATAGTCACTTTTCTTGAACCCTTCCTTCTTAAAGTAACTCTCAATTCTACTAAACCATGCTCTTGGCGCTTGTTTTAAGCCATAGAGAGCTTTTTTAAACGATAGACTTTGTCTTCCTTCCCTACTTTAATATATCCTTCAGGCTGATCAATATAGACTTCCTCCTTCAATTCACCGTATAGAAAAGCACTTTTGTCGTCGAGTTGATAAACACACCAACCTCGCTGGGTAACTATAGCAAGAATACTCCTAATTGTATCCCATCTGGCCACTGGTGCAAAGACCTTTGTATAATCCACCCCTGCTGTTTGAGAGTAGCCTTTCGCCACCAAACGTGCTTTGCATTTTTCGACATTTCCTTTTTCATTCAGCTTTGTTTTGTATATCCATTTGACGCTGATTGTCTTTGCTCCTATTGACAATTCTGTAAGCTCCCAAGTGTTGTTTCTTTCAATGGATTGAATCTCCGACTTCATTGCTTCATTCCACTTTTCTTCTTTTGCTGCTTCATAGAAGTTTATCGGATCATCATTGCATATGAAAAAAACAAAATTTGCCCAATTATCATCTTCTTCCTCCCCACTTACAAAATCTTACATCCATCCAGGTTGCTTTCTTACTCTTTTTGATTGTTCTTCATGTTCACACACAGAAATTGTTGCTGTAGGGATCTCCTCTGTTTCTTCTCTCGGAGTATTTATTATTTCAGAATTTTCAGGTCCTTCTTCCTCATATTCGTCCTCAGTTTCTTCTCCTTCGAGAACTCCATCATCTTTATCCCATGTGAATATGTTATGCTCTGGTGTACTCAATTTCCAGTTTCACTGCGCTTCCTCTTCGAAAATAACATCTCTGCTTATTTTAATTTTCTTCGTGATTGGATCATACAGCCGATAAGCCTTTGATTCCTCACTAACTCCAAGCAGAATGCATCTATGACTTCGATCATCAAGCATGATTCTCTTTTGTGTCGGAACATGAAAGTGAGCAACTGAACCGAAAACTCTGAAATAGTCAACCTTTGGCTTGATTCCTGTCCATCTCTCTTCAGGTACCTTGTCTTTTATTGTTTTTGTGAGACTTCGATTCAAAACATAAGTTGTCCACTTAACTGCTTCAGGCCATAAAAATCTTGGCATTTCTTTCTCAGAGAGCAAACAACGTACCATGTTCATGATAGTTTGGTTTCTCCTCTCTGCTACTCCGTTTTGTTGAGGAGTGTACAATGCCGCCAATTGTCGTTTTATGCCATGCTCTCTGCAAAATTTGTTGAATTTGTTTGAGGTGAATTCGCCTCCTCTGTCTGTCCTCAAACCCTGAATGACAGTCTTAGCTTCTTTTTCAATAGAAATTTTGAACTCTTTGACATCCTCAAGCGTTTCTGCTTTCTTTGCAAGAAAATGAATCCATGTTTTCCTGGGAAAATCATCGACAAGCACGAACATATACTTTTTTCCACTGAGAGACGTTGGGGTGATTGGACCACATAGATCCGCATGAATTAGTTCCAGCTTCTTTGTTGCTCTCCACTTGCTTTTCTTTGGAAATTTTTCTCGTTGTTGCTTTCCCATATTGCATATTGTGCACACCTTAACATCCTCCTTCAAGCTAGGCAACCCTTTCACCATTCCTTTCTTTGCCATGATCTGAATGGACTTATTGTTTAGATGTCCAAACCTCCTGTGCCAAAGAGATCCTACGTCTTCTTCTTCAACCTTGAGACAGTTCTCAGATGTTGGTTTTTTCTTAGCGTAAACTTGAAACATCCAATACATCATCATTTGAGTCTCCATGATTAGCCCTCTCTTATAATGATATATCTTGCGCACATTATTCTTGATCATAATGGTCAGATTCTTCTCCTGAAGTTGTCCAATGCTGAGCAAATTGTTGGTCAGATTCGATACATAATAAACATCAGTCAATACTTGTATCATTCCCTCCACTTCAAATCTGATTTTTCCTTTTCCTTGAACCACCATCTTTGAGTTGTTTCCCAACTGAACCGAATTCTTGAAACCTTCATCTAGATCAACAAACCAAGATTTTCCCCCCGTCATATGGTTTGAGCATCCGGAGTCCAAAAACCATATACAACTTTCTTTAGTATTGCTCACGTCGACATGCGTCATTAGTAATAGTTATTCTTCTTCGTCAAACTCGACAAAGTTGACTTTTTTTTTCGTCACTAGTGCACTCGAACTGATAGTGACCTTGTTTTCCACATCGAAAACATTAAATGGTTATTCTGTTTACAAAGGATCTCCCTCGACCTCATCCTCAATAGCTGCTTCTTCCTCATCCTCTGTAAGTTCCTCTTCCTCTTTTAGCGTTAATTGGCTCATTTTCCATTTGCAGAACATGCTCTTCACTCCTTCTCTCAACGACCTTGCTCTCATATATTTGTAATGATGTCTGTAACTCGTCAACAGTAAGGCTATCAATATCCTTTGATTCTTCGATGGAGCAAACCACAAAGTTGAAGTTGTCTGTGAGACTCCTTAAAATCTTTTCAACAATCTTGACATCGTGTAATTCTTCTCCACTATTTCTCATGTCGTTGACGATCTCCATGACTCTTGAAAAATATCCCGCTATTCGTTCTCCAGCCCTCATCTCCAAGGTTTCGAAAGTTTTCCTTAACCTTTGTAGTTGTGCGCATTTCACTCTAGCATTTCCTTGGTGCTTAATTTTCATGGACTCCCATAGTTGTTTGGCTGTCTCCTTCCTGGTGATAGTTTTCAACATGGTTTTCTCAATTGATTGAAACAGGTAGTTTTTGGCTTTGAGATCCTTGAGAATAGCTTCATCAAGCACCTTTTTCTGTGTTGGAGTAGGTGATTCAATTTTTCTCAGATTGTCAAATCCTGGTTCAATGATGCTCCAGTACTTCTTGGATCGAAAAAGGTTTTCCATGAACAAACTCTAATGGTCGTAATCTCCATCGAATTTTGGTACGATAGGTGTGATGAAACTTGTAATGTCTGTCATTTTCTGTATTGTGTTTTTCCTCTCAAACACTCTCGCTATGTATGGCTCTGATACCACATAACAGAAATAATTCTTATCCGTTAAAATGAAAAGGAGAATGACTTTTATAGAAGCCTTACAACCAACGAAAGACCAAAATCTAAGACACGAACAACCAAAAAAATAGGAACTGTACTTACATAGATTTTTGGGGCACTTTGAATAATATCAGGATCACTAAACAGTTTCCACCAGTCCTCAAGTGATGGTTCCGATCTCTGACCATCTATTATTCGCCTATCAAGCTCGAGTCTTTGACCATTCTTTAACTTCAATCATTACTTGCTTATTGTTCTCCAACTATCCTCTACTGTCCGCCTGGGAGAGTACCTGCGATTGCACTCTGACGCTCAAGTAAGTTTACGGTTATCGGAGGTAAATATGTTTTAGCATCTATTGTCACGTACCTTTGGCCTTGTTTACTTTTGTATTTATAGAGTCCACCTTTGGCTTGAAACTTACGTTATGTCATCTTTTTGCAGGCTGACTTGGCAAAGGTTGCGTGTGCTCGATTACAAGTTACCTGTAGGCCGCTTACTTTTCAGTTTGAGGCTAGACCGCTTACTTCTCGGTCTGAGACTTGGGTATTTTCCTCCCATTCATGATCTGGCCACCTTAGGGCGGCAAGGGGTCGGTTTAGGCAGTACACTTGTCCCCCAAGCTTGAGCGATAGGGTGAGCGAAAAGGTTCTCAATTTGTGGCTCTGCAGGTGCTTTGACTAATGTCGTGTCTGTTGACCTTCCTCCTTTACTTTTCTCTCTCTCTTATTACAAATATATATTCGTCTTTAGGAGGGAAACTTTGTCATGATGTGACGTGTCTCATTGAGGTGTGTGCCTGTTTTTTGATCAGACGGTAGAATGTTGATCGTGCACTGTTCATCTTTTTCCTTGGTAAAGGTCTTTTTCTATAAATAGGAGTTGGGGCCACCAGTTTCTTTGCGTGTTATCCTTTTGTTCTCCGATATCCGACAACCCAAAATTATCGTAGTGGCTAGGTGCAACACGTTTATTCCAAGAGGTAAAGATGTCGTCCTTGTCTGGTTTCTCTGAGTCTGCTAGGAGTTCTTCTTCAAATGTTAGGGCAATGTCGAGGGTGTCCGGGGATTCGCCTCTTATATCCGAGGAGGCGTCTGGTAATGGCGGTGCAGAGGCCTTCGAGCAACCTACTGCTACTGGCATGCTCCCATCTGAGATTGCCGAAAGCACTTTGCCTCGTCGCCAAGGATATGAGTGGGCGAGTTCTCTGGTTATCAATAGGTTTTCTAGGTATAGGTGGTTGTCTATGGTTTCTACCTATGCCGCAGCTGTGCCCATGTTTGCTTCAGGCAAATCAAATTTACCTTATCTACATTGTTGGCATCATCGGTCATGAAAGTGGTTTTAACCACGTCTGCTGGGTGCATACTGATCTGGTTATAGCCCGAGAACGCATCCAAGAAACTCATATTTGTGACCTGCTGCTCCGCCAACTAATCGGTCAATGTTGGGCAAAGGGTATGAGTCTTTTGGACATGCTTTGTTAAGATCAGTGTAATCAATACACATTCTCCATTTACCATTAGGCTTCTTGACTAGCACCAGTTTGCCAACCATGTGGTGTAGTGAGCCTCCTCTATGAATCCGGCTTGTAAAAGCTTATCAGCTTCCACTCTAGCTGCTATTCTCTTCTCTTCTCCCAACTTTCTTTTCTTTTGTGCGACTGGTCGGGCATCTTTAAATGTGGATAGCCTGTGCGTGATAATGGCCGGGTCTACGCCCGGTATGTCTGCGGCAGTCCATGCAAAAACATCTGCGTTTCCCTGTAAAGTGCTACTGAGTTGAGTAGCATCTTCCTTTGACAGGGAGGTACCATTCGAGTGACCTTGTCATCTCCTATCAAAGGGACACATTGGACATCCTCCTTGGGCTCTACTCTGATCTCCTCTACTCTTGGATCTAATTCAGTAACTGCCACTACCTGACTTCTTTTCCGGATCCTTTCTTCTGCACCACTATTCTCTTGACTTCGGGATTCGACCCGCAAACTTGCAGCATAGCATTCCCAGGCGATCTTCTGGTCCACATGTACTGTAATGATGTCGCCCATTGATAAGGGAAATTTCATAGCTAGATGTGGAGTTGACATTATCGCCCTCAACAAGTTTAATGATGGTCTTCCAAGTAGCACATTGTATGAAGTGTTTGCATCGATGAGGAGATATCGTATCTTTATGGTCTTCGAGCCTGATTCTCCCTCTTCCCCACCAAATATAGTGTACAGATATATGTACCCCTTAGTGTCTACTCGTTCTCCCGAAAACCCGACTACCTCATCATCATACGGCTGTATCTCGTCCTCCGGGATACATAGCTTTTTGAAAGTGTTCCAATATAGCACGTCCACGGAACTCCCTTGATCAATCAAAATTTTCATTACTGGAAAATTTTTCGATCTGTACAGTTATTACCATCGGATCGTCCTGACATGGGTCAATTCCTTTGAAGTCTGCATTGGTGAAGGTAATCGATGGCATTCTCTGGCGTATGGGCATTAACACTGCATTTACAGCTTGAACAGCTCTTAGGTGTTTTTTCCTGGCTGATGCCGAAGACCCTTCGCCTGTGAATCCCCCGGCTATGGTGTTGATTACTCCCCTGATGCCTGTGTTGTGGTTTACAGGTTGAGGGGGTATACGTTAAGGAGTCCTAGCCCTTTCTCCTAACCTTGGCCTGGGTTCGCCTCGTGGTTCCCTCCTCCGCTCTGGAGTTCGTTGTCTCTTTAACATCCCAGATTGTTCCTGCACAAATTGTCTTAAGTGTCCTGCTTGTATTAACTCCTCAATTTTATCTTTTAACGCCACACACTCTTCGGTGGTGTGACCGTAGTTCTGATGGAAACGACAATGTTTAGTGGTGTCGGCATTCTTGGGAGTTGCTACTCGCCTTGGGATGGGTAGGATGTCTGTACTAAGAGCTTCCTCCAGTATTCGCCCCCAATTTGCATTAAGGGGTGTATAAGTAGTGAACTTGGACGACCTGATTTCTCTTGGCCATGAGGGAGGTGGGAGAAAGGATGGCCTTTCTCATATCTTGGTCTTATCTTGCTGATGAGGGAGGGCCGAGTGTTCTGCTTTTACCGATCCCCCATGGTCCCTTAGTTCCTCTAAGCGCATAAATTTGGTCACCCGTACTCTCATTTCGTTCATATCAAGAGCTGGCTTCTTACACAAACTATTAGCAAGAGGTCCCGGATGCAAAGCCGTGACCATGTGGTGGAGGGCAACCTCTGAGTTAAGGTTTTGTATTTGCAAGACGACTTGATTGAATCGATCCATGAAAGTCCGAAGAGGTTCGTTCTTCCCTTGTCGGATATTAACAAGAGCTGTGGAAGTCAAATGATGAGGTCTGCTAGTAGCAAACTGTGTGGTGAACATATTGGTGAATAGGGTGGGAGCTTGGTGAACCAACTCAACGTCATTCCCTTCAGACTGTTGGGAAAAACTCTGCACATGATGGCTTCACTGGTGGTGAATAGTCCGATATCAGTAGTGTATACATCAATATGTTCGTCTGGGTCAGTTGAATCATCATATCGGTCAATGGACAACCCTCTCCATTTGGGCGACAGCTCGACATTTACTATCCCATCCACAAAAGGGTGACGCCTCTTGTGTGGACAAGAGGTTTCGCCCGTCTGGAACGACACTTCATCCTCTCTTTTAGGATTCGGGGTGTTTACCTTTGACCGTCCTGAAATGGTTAATACTTTGGTTCTTTCCGCCTTGTCGCCCAGTAATTTTTTCTTCATTTCCTCATTTTCCAGCTTCAAAACACGCAAGTCCTGTTCGTTTTGCTGCTTCAGGGGACGAAGATCCTCCTCGTTCTTCTGCCTGATTGCTCGCATTTCCTCTTCGCCCCGTTGTTTGATTTCTGCCATTTCCCGCTGTAAGGAAAGTAGTAACGCCATTGGGTCTGTTCCTGCCATTGCTCGCTCCTGTCTATTCTCGCCCACTTGGCTTCGAGTGGATACCATACAGATCCTTAGTACTCTCTCTCGGCCCCACGATGGGCGCCAAATGTACTTACACAGATTTTTGGGGCACATCGGATAATATCAGGATCACTAAACAGTTTCCACTAGTCCTCAAGTGATGGTTTCGATCTCTGACCATCTACTATTCGCCTATCAAGCTCAAGTCTTTGACCACTCTTTAACTTCAATCATTACTTGCTTATTGTTCTCCCACTATCCGTCTACTGTCCGCCTGGGGGAGTACCTGCGATTGCACTCCGACGCTCAAGTAAGTTTACGGTTATCGGAAGTAAATATGTTTTAGCATCTATTGTCACGTACCTTTGGCCTTGTTTATCTTTGTATTTATAGAGTTCACCTTTGGCTTGAAACTTACGTTATGTCAGCTTTTTGTAGGCTGACTTAGCAGAGATTACGTGTGCTCGATTACAAGTTACCTGTAGGCCGCTTACTTTTCGATTTGAGGCTGGACCGCTTACTTCTCTATATGAGACTTAGTATTTTCCTCCCATTCATGAGCTGGCCACCTTAGGGGGGGCAAGGAGTCGGTTTAGGCCGGATAGTACAGGAACTACTATTAAGAATAAAACTGCAACATTCCACTCCTAAAAAATAGCCTAACTTATTCAAAGACTTTGTTAAATATGCAAGAGCCAGCACTTGTTGATCAGGTAATTATCCTTTGGGTCGATAGGAGAAAAAAACGACCGTGAGGAATACATTGTGATCGGAATAGCAGAGGAGCCGGTAGAAGCCATGACACCAGAAAAGAAAATGGAAGTTCTGTGATAACAATGGGTAGCAATAACAGACTTATATACGCTGATGTATATGTGTAAATGAAAATCTAATATTTCATCAAGATTTGTATATACACTGAATCTGTAAAACAGAAAGCGCGTATAACAAACCCGGGCGGGTGATTTTTGAGGAAAGTTCTAATGAGAGAGAATGGTCAGTGGTTTTGTATTTTGGGTTGCGTTTTGGAGAGAGAAAGGATGATGCAGACTCCACAATTCTTCTTTCTCGACCTGCGATTCTCGCATCCATGGCCACTGAGGAAGAGGTCAACGGTAAAATTGGCTGGGTTACTCAATGAAGAAAAAACACAAAAATGATGATGATGATCTGGTTGAAAAGTTAATTTTTCATCTTCTCAATAAATGTAGGACAAATACAACATTTATTAGTTGATGAAGGAAATTAAACTCTTAAATATTATATTAGTTTAAATTTAAACTAGATTAGTTATTTAATCCTGTGGTTTAGGGTTTTATCTATGTGGATTTATCTATGTGGATAGAATAATATAGTTGATAAGGGAATTCTCAGTTAATAAATAATATTCTATTTTCTTGCAAGATTAGTTTTATCACTTAATTACTTCTGTAACAGAAAAACAGACCACTATATATCATTTAGTTATATCCTTAATTATTGGGCCATTTATTATTTTTCTTATATTTTTATGGCTGTAATACTCCCTCTTTTATATAAAGTACTTGTTATTTAGCATTATTTTAATATTGATTGACTTTTTAATTGTAATATGTTTTTATTTCAATTTGAGTCTGGTAAAAGTTTTATATTAAAGCTTTTTTTACAAAGAAAGAACAGAATATTTTAGTCAAATTTGGTTCCTAATAAATGTTATTGTTATTATTATATTATGTATAAAGTAATTGTATTAAAGTTGTAACTTATGAGTTTATACATACTATATTTTTTAAATTTTTAATTTGTTAATCTTATTATAACTACAATCAATCCTCTCTATCTAGATTAATAAAATCCCTAATACTGTTAAAATCTTTAATTGGTTAATCTTGTTACAACTAAAATTCAACAGTCTCTTCCAGTCATTTTTCTGTTATCCTTCCCATTCTTATCTTAGTTATTGTCGTGATTATAGAAGTTGTTAAGTATTATTTTGTTTTCTATTTTACCTTGTTCCACTGCCACCCTATTTTGATTTTTGTTTTACTTTCTTTTAGTTATTGTTTTATCTTTATTCAATATCTTTTCGTTTTTATTTCCTTTTCAATCTCATCAAAATAACTTATTCCTTATTAATTTGAAGTAAAACAACAAAGTAATTTATTATCAGATGTCTCACATATAAATCTCTCTATTCATCTGTCATTACCTTCACATACAAATTCAACTTCACCCTTATTCATCTCTTAAAACTGTCTTTAGGTTGTTTTTGTTTTTATTTATCAATCTAACAATAAAAACTATTTAATCACATCAACTAGAATTAATAACAAATAAGGTAATAAAACATGATAACATTCACGTAACCTAATTAACAAAAAAAGTTAAATAGCAGAACTTAATTTTTTCCTTAATGAACAGTGTGAAAATATTATCCCATTTTTCATTACTATTTTTTTTTTTTACTTTTATTCTTGTTTCCTTCCTGTCAAATGTATTCTTAATTTTTTTTTAACATTTCTAATTT
>Ga0209700_103753_pt1 | contig 28548 bp, 15 predicted proteins | sample SiratroredBW_FD_187528 | JGI IMG/M metagenome (GOLD analysis project Ga0209700, IMG submission 187528) | Root nodule microbial communities of legume samples collected from California, USA - Siratro red BW (SPAdes) (version 2) | ecosystem: Host-associated > Plants > Roots > Nodule | place: USA... | reverse complement strand
CCAGTGCTAACAGCTAATTACAGCTTATAGAATATCTTTACTTTTGTTATGGAAATTTCATATTGAAGAGTGAATTGAGTGAAAAAAGAGAGAGAGACAAAAAATTGTATATATATATATATATATTACTTTCTCCCTTGTAATCAATATTGCAAAATTAGCAAATATAGCTGAGTTATGGTTCATGATGTTTAAGAGGGAATATAATTATTTTGTGTGGTGTGATTTTCAAAGTTTAGCACAAAATTCTGAATTTGGATTGGAAAAAGAAGTTTACCTTAATAATGGTTGATGTTGCTTACCAACTTGGTGAACATGCAATCATTCATATTGAAAAGGAAATATAAAACTGGGACCATACAGCTTAACTTTCAGAAAAACAAATACCCTTTTATATAATATTCTAACTTCTATTCTCACATGTATTTATTATACATATATTATTATAATAAAAAAATTATTTTTTTGGTTCCAGTAAAATAACTTTAAAAACATATAAAAAATAAATGAAGGGAGTAAATTTTACAAAATGGAAAAGATTTTATTAATAAAAAAGGGAAACGATTCACAGAGTCTAAACTAGAAAGGCACACATTTTACTTTTTATAAAACGATACAATTTCACAATTTTAATTTTATTATTAGTTACTCACACATTTAAAAAGAAGAAAAATACTACATGCAGAAGTATTTTATATATATACTAAAAAAATGTTAACTTTAACGGGGTTTTTTAATCGAGATTGCAAAAACTTTCAATAAGACACACATGTATTGAGAGTTTTTTGAACCTCTGTTAACTTCTGATGATTTTTTAATATATCGCAGTAAAATTTTATTGTTTTCATTTTCTGGTTAATAAGTGAAAATTTTCATAATTTATAAAGAAATAAATACAAAAATAATCAATACAAGAAATTCTTATATATATATATATATAAGGAAATAAAAATACAATAAATAACCAATAAAATCCAGCACAATTTATAAAGAACTAGATTCCTTAAATGTATCGGATTTAAATATTTCATAATTTTTTTTTGTCATACTTTATTTATTTTCCGATTCAGATTAATCTAAAACGAAACCTATAAATACAGATGGAATATATCTATATGGAGAAAATTAACTAAACTAAATAAAATTTAAAAAATACATTTTTATATTATAATTAAAATTCATAATAAATGGTTATTATTAAGCAACAAAATATTCTATATTTATAATAAATAATTTGTATCCCGATATAAAATCTATTTAATTATAAATAACTTTAAAAAACATTACTTTTTACTCCAAAAAATAAAGTTATCCATAAGAAATATTTAAACTTAAAAATAAATATGTGAACAGTAGATTAAAAAATTAGAAAGGTTAACAAATCTCTCTACACACGCTTTTATTAAACAAAAAACACTCATAATTTTTTTTTGTTGGAAAGTAATTTCCAAAAACTGCTTTTATTGGAAATAATCACTCACTCAAATCTTTTACTTTTTAATATATAACAAAGGGACATTAGTGGATAATGATTATTGTGATGAAGTTGAAGAGATGATTAAGGAAAAGCAAGCACCAAAAAAAGAAGCAAAAACAAAGTGAAGATGGGATCTGTTTGTGAAAAGTGGCACCATTTCTACATCACATTTCTAAACAAGTGACCAAAGTTGCTCAATGACTAAGAAAATTGTCCATATTTATATGACTTATACAAACCAGATAAGATTCCTTTAAGGTTTATGTGGCTAAGAATCAAATTGTTAACATTCATTTAGATTGAACAACCTTTCAATGCTTATCTACATCTATTTAAAAAAAATAACTTTTTTGGAAAGTAAATCACTAAAAGTATCATTGAGAAAAAGCTATTCTCATTCTAGTGCTACTTAATAAAGACTAAAATACATTTCTCAAATTAATTTCTTCTGGGGTTGGTGTCTATATAAATGTGGTAATTTTTAGATATTTAGGAAGAGAGAGAGAAAAAAAACTACTAGTTAAGATGAAGAAGATAAATAACACACTAACACTTAATATGTGCTTGTGTGGAACCTCATCCAAAACCCAGAAAGTTAAGATGTGTTATGTTGAATGTAACTCTTTTTTATAAACACAAAATAAGTGAAAAAAAAAATAGAAAAATAGAAAAAAAGAAAGAAAGATGGTATTCACTAGAATTTGTTTAGTTCAAATAACAGAATTTTTTAGTTAAAAGATAAGAAGAAAAACAGATAAAGTTTTGTTGGAACACACCATAATCAATTACATATTACAATATAATTTATTGTGTTATGAATGTTACTAAAAGTTTAAAATTATATATATTTTTTAATTTAACCGAAATTATTTTATGTACTTTTACAAGGTGGTCTATCACGTCATGGTTATTTTCCAACTCTAAATTTAAGACATCAAAATAACTTTTTAAATTTTTTAGTTTCCAAGTTTTATATTTATAAGCAAAAATTTAAATAACTAAATAGAGCATTTATTCAATTTAATACTGAAACAGAATTTATGTTAAATTTATTATTTAAATTCATACTTGTTTAACTTTTAATATAGATTTTAACTATCTATCACAAAACAGATGAAAAAAATTTTGAAAAAAAATAGTTTGTAAGCTAACAATATAAAATAATTAATCTTATCATCTATTTCACTGCAATCATTATTTTAAAAATAAACATGATAGAATAGATAGAGATAATTTAATAATAGTAAACTTAAGTTATTTCTGATAATTCTACAATTTTCATAATTTTATGATTTCTTTAAAAATATTATTCGCAGTTTAACATTTTTTTCATGTAAATATTAACATGATATTTATTTCGGTATTTTGATCTCATTTAGTAATCTCGTATCGTTTAAAAATTAAGGTTAAAATCAATTTAAATACATATTTTTTTAACTTTTCAAAACATTTTTACGAAACTTCAAATTTTAAAAGAGATAATATTTCAAACATAATAATTAATCCTCAATAAAAAATCAAAACAAAATGTTGATTGCCAAAAAAGAGTACTAAGAAATTAGTAAAGTAATATAATGTATATATATATATATATATTCTTATAAAGAAAAGTAGCAACGAAATTATCAAAAATTGAATGAAAAAAGATAAAATAAACCAAAAAAAGTGAGAACGAAAGATCATTTGGAAGATTGATTTGTCCTTTTATTCCTAAAGAGGACAATTCTTCTATGCTGCATGGTGTAGGTAAGAAAACAGAGAGAGGATTTTAAAAATTAATAAATTGTAAAAAACAAAATAAAGTAATTTTAAATTAAACAAAAATATCAATTAATACATAATTTATTTGATTAAACCACTTTAATTTTATAGTTATCATCTAATCGTAATTAAGGTGGAATTAGAAACGATAATTGTTTTGTCCATTTTGTTTTAAATGAAGTTAAAATGAGAAGGGTGAAAGAAGAACACGTGGGAACAGTTTCCGATGTCGGAAACTCTGACATAAATGTCAGCACATCACTTCCCCAACACCCGCAGGAACACACACGCTTTCCTCTTTCTTTTACTTCTTCTTTTTCATCAAATTTGACCACAAATTATTTTTCTTATAATTTTATTTTCCTTTTTGCAAACGTTTTGACCACAATTTTGGTCTCCACGTCTTTTATTTATTTATATTTTTTAATAATTGACCAATTTAAGAGTATAAAGGTACATATAATCAGATTGTGTTCAAGGTAGGGTGATTGAGATAACAGTAGAGCAGACAAATTTATGTTCATATTAGTAATAAATATGTTTTGTAAATAAACATTTTTTTTCTTACTAAAATAATTCTAATTACATAAATTTAAAATGAAATATTAAAATTTTAGTAATTTAAAATAAGATGAAAGACGAGTAATTGTGAACATATTCATTTTTATATCTTATCTAAACAAGTGAAAAAAATAATTTCCTTTAACTTAGTAAATTTTATCTAAACAAATATTAGAAAATAGTCTTTTAAATCAATATTTTTCTATAACTATTTAGGCTGCTAAACTGGTTCATTTATCTAGAGAATCTTATGACCAAATACAAAGCTTAGAAAAGAACAATTTATTTTGTAAACCAAACTTATATGACCAATTCAAGTTGTGGGTTTACTGAACCGAACCTTAATAAATCAGAACAATCTATTTAGTCATCTAATTAAAATAAATGAATTATTTGACATTTTAGAAAAATAGGCATCTTATATAAATCAAAACAAGTATCTTAAATGAATGTATTATTAAATATTGTAATTTGACAAGAGTGTTTTTAATAATTCTCCAACAAACACGTTTTTATTTTTTCTTTTTTCAAAATCTCTTATCTGTCATTATACTTCAATATCTATTATATATATTATTTGAAAAAAATTATCTACAGTTCAAAATAATCTTATGTAATATTTACAGTGTATCTAAAATATCATTCATATAATATTCAACAATATCTAAATTTGAATTAGATATAGATAATATTAAAATTGATTTAAAAGTTATAATTTCTTCTATCTATTAGGTACACAAAATTTTAAAAAATCAAGGTATTGATTATATTGTTATAAAGATTTGTGATAGTAGATTTTTTTTCCTCTCCATATTATATTGTTTTCTCACTCTTTTGATATATATTTCATATATTCTAACTGGAAACAGATAAAAGGTTTATCTTTTAATCAACTACCCTCCTTTTATCAACGTGAGCGCCTTATCTAAAACCATCCTTTTATATTAAAATTTTAATACAAATTATAATAAAAAAATAATAATCTTATCAGTTGTAATTAATTAGCTTATTTGATAAAAAAAATAATAAGTTGGAAATTAAAAAAAGATAAAATCCAAAATTGTAGCATTTTGAAAGGGGAAATTCAACTAATTTTTTGCAAGATACACTTGCTTTTGTTCAAAGATACGCTTTTATTTTTATTTTATTTAGTTTTTTGTTAATGGAGATACAGCACTTTTATTTGGCCTCGTGCTTGGCGTAAATATAGAAAGATAAAAAGAAGATAGAAAAGGTGTTATTTTATTTTCCTTATCATTATCATTTATATATATCATTAAAAAATTTCGACCTTTGCTAGCCCTACGATTGTCCACGTGGGACTCCCTGCACCGTCAGATCAAATCCTGAAGCCGACCCCACACTCTTAAGAGCACTTGCATCATGATGAAAGCTAATGAATGACCACCCTTCACCAGCTTGCTCAATGCTTTGCTGGTGACCCATCTCTTCTTCTTCATCTTCCATCTTCCTTCTGCGAACACCCTTTTGGATAAAGCACCGATTTTTGAGCACTTCCACGCGAATACCGAAGAGGGTCGCCGCCAGAGAGGGAGAAGGAGTAATGGGTGTTTGTGTGTCGAGGCCCAAGGCGAACGAGGACCTCGCCGCGAAGAAGAAGAACCACCGCAGACGGAGGAGGAGAATCCTCCGGAGACGCGTCTCTTCCAGCAAGATCGAAGCCAACAACGTTGCTCACTCTAATTCCGCTTTGCAAGCTTCTAATCGCGCTTCAGGTGCTTCTGCTTCTATGCTCTTAAAATTTGAATTTATTGTTTTACTTTATTTGAAAGAAAAATTGGACACCGTAGTTTAATGAATGCTGTTGGGGTTTTGTTTTTGGTTTGCATGTGTATGGACTTGGTCTTAATTGAGGTTTATTACTATTTTTCAGTTCTAATGAATGTTTGATTAACTTTGAAGTGGAGATCCTTATTTTGTTTTTCTGTTTCAGATGCTGCTTGGTTTGATTCTACTTCGGCGTTGGATTCTGAGTGTGATGACGAATTTTACAGTGTCTATGATGGTATGTGAATTTTCTTTTTTTCTCTTTTTTTTTCTGTATATTTGGAGTATAAATTTCTGGTTTTTAAATTGGGGGTTGCTGAGTCTTCGGTACAATCCTTGATATTGAGGGTAATTGGAGACAAACATGGCTCATACGGGTGAAATTGTGGCCGGTTGTGGTTGGGGAGATTCAAATTCAAGGTTTTGAAAATTGGGGCAAATCAGAGGTTGCAATTTTGTTGTAATTCTTTGTATTGTGGGAAATTACAGACAAATGTGGTTGATGCGGCTGCAGTTGTAGTTGTTGGGGGAAATTGTTACAATTGTGACCAATGTAGTGTTTTTTGGTCACAAAGTCTCCCAAAACCTTGATTTTAAGGCTGAAAATTGTGTCTGTGGGCCGTTTTTTTTTGAAACCTTGATTTGATTTTCAATTTATTATATTTAGTTTTCTGGTCAGTTAGGTTTTATATTTTTTACATGAATGTTTGGTAGATTGGGTGTCTTTGAATGAGAGTGAACCAAACTGTTCATCTCCAGAAGGAGTTGATCCTGCTTTTGTTGATCACCACCACAGCCACAGCAAGAAACAAAGAGTGCACCCATATAATTCTTTTTGTAGTAATTCTCCTTTGAAGATTGCTGAGAATCATGGCAAACCAAAAGATTTTTCTGCATTGAAATCAGATGAGCCTCGAGCTTATTTCAACTCTGTTTCGACAGGAGAAGCATCTTCAGCTCATGCAGATGAAATTGGAGAGGACAGAAAGCTGAGCCTGGACCATTGTGGTATTCTGCCAAATACCTGTTTGCCTTGCCTCTCTTCCAATGCACTTGCTGTTGAAAAGAGAAGGCCAATGAGTCCTGATACACCGAGTTCGCAGAGAAAGTCCCTTTCCAAACTCTCCTTCAAATGGAGAGAAGGGTCTTCGGACATGACTTTACGTGAGTATTCTGCATATTTCTTTCCCTGAAAGAATTGGTTTTTGTTTCAGTTCTTGTGTTACTTTCGAACTTTGTTTGTTTGAGGAAATGTTTTCTGCTTTGTTCTGTGTGTTCATAAATTATTGTGAAAATGTCTTTTTGTTTGCACGTTGCTTCGTATACAAATCTTTGAAAACAGGAAGCAAAAAGGTGACATTTTAGTAATTATTTATGGAAACAGAAAATGTTTTCTGAAATCAAGTAGACTCTTAGGACAACTGTGAAGTTGTGAAAGTGAAGATACCTTGTTTGCTTGCGGTCGAGCTTATTTTATTTGTCATGCCATGTTTACAGCAAGTAAACACGAAGGAATATATAAAAATATTGGTTATTTCTTTACTTTTCTCTTGTTGAATTTGCTGTATCATGCACTTTCCTATCTTTAGATGTTTGGTGTTAGTTCCCTTTATGGCTTTTCTTGTTACTAATTCATGTCTCTCTTTTATTGCAGTTTCCCCTAAGGCATTTAAACAAAAACATTTGGCTGGTTCATCGGTTCCATTTTGTCCAATAGAGAAGCAAACCCCTGGTTCTTGGTCGCAAATTGAGCCAAGTTCATTCAGAGTCAGAGGCAAAAACTACTTTAGGTAGGCACCAAGTTCATAATTCATTATGTTAACAATCTAGCACTGTTCCATTGTTGATAATGCCATAATTAATTTGTTGCATGGATGGCAGGGATAAGAAGAAAGATTTTGCTCCAAGCAGTGCTGCTTTCTATCCTCTTGGCGCTGACCTCTTTTTGTCTCCTCGAAAAGTTGATCATATTGCTCGCTTTATACAAATTCCTGCAATAAATGTACCTGGGGAGGTCCCTTCTATTCTTATTGTAAACATTCAGGTAGCTGCATGTTTTTTTCTTTCAAATTTCTCATCCATTTCACTGAGGTGCATATGTATGCTAGATGCTCAAAGTTCTGAGTTTCTTACCATTCTGCATGTGGATGCCAATTTTATCAATAATTCTGTGTCATATGTGCTGAAAAACATCAGTGGAATACACATTCATCACTATCTGGATTTTTTACCTAAGAGATTTTGACATATTTATGCTCTTTAAAATGCAGATACCTTTATATCCTGCCTCTATTTTCCAAAGTGAGAATGATGGTGAAGGAATGAACGTGGTTTTGTACTTCAAATTATCTGAAAAGTACTCTAAAGACCTTCCAGACCAATTTCGCGAAAATATCAGTGTAAGGGGGACGATATCTATCATTTTTATAGTCATTGTTCCTCATGTTAGAGAAGATTTTACCTTAACATTATATGACACTTCATTAACATGTGTGCATGTTCATGTTTTCCTTGACAGAAATTGATCAACGACGAGGTGGAAAGAGTTAAAGGCTTCCCTCTAGATACAATTGCGCCGTTTAGGGAAAGATTAAAAATTTTAGGCAGAGTGGCAAATTTGGAGAGTCTGTCTTTAAGCACAACTGAGAAGAAGCTTATGAATGCTTACAACGAAAAACCAGTACTCTCCCGTCCTCAGCACGAATTTTACTTGGTACACACTTGCATATTATACTTACAGATTTATTATCCTTCAATAAATTTTATGAGGACCTTTTTAATCTTGCATTGAAGCAATCATCACTGAATTTGTGAAGTGTCTGATTCAGTAGATCATTGTCCAAAATCATACAAATAGATTCATTCCTCTTTTTGCTGCTGTAGCGTTTTAGAAAGCTCATGTGGACCATTGCTCTTATTTTCATTACTTTTATCTGTCAGTAACCGTTAGCCTTCATTTTCACATGCAAATTTGTCAACATATTAGTGCACATATGTTGAGTGATATTTTTGAGCTGTTGAAAGATTCCTAATCTGATGTTTTTTCTTCCACAGGGAGAAAACTATCTTGAGATAGATTTGGATGTGCACAGATTTAGCTATATCGCAAGAAAAGGATTTGAAGGCTTCATTGAAAGACTGAAGCTATGTAACCTGGATTTTGGTCTCACAATTCAGGTAACTTCCTTACCCTTTTATTGCCAACATAAATAAACTTTCTTCTATGATGCTTTACATAAACCATTTACTCATTATCTTCTGCTCATACCATTTAGTTTACAATTGGAAGATTCAAAATCTTGGTTATATAATTTTCTTCGTATTGTGCTCATGATGTAGGGAAACAAGGCTGAAGACTTGCCAGAACATTTACTATGTGCAATACGGTTGAACAAACTTGACTACAGCAATTTCAACCAGATTGGCCTTTCAGTCTAGTCTTCAACATAAAAGAGTTTTAACCGTAATATTTCCATAATGATTACAAGTGTGTCATTCACATGTTGTTTTCAAAAAAAAAAATTCGGCATCTAACAGCAATGTATCCCTGATTTAATCGATTCATTGATATAAAATTCGTAGAATGTATAGTGATCAGAATAATCAAATTGGAAATTATCAATGAGTAATTTATACAAACACTCCCTGAAGCTTCTTACCACTTCTGAATTTTGGCCATTACTATTTTATTTCCATATTTGCATGGCTTCATGAATATAATGACAAAAACTCAGTTTAATCACTAAGTTTATACTTTATTCATTGCTTCCTCTCCTAAGGACTTAAACTAAAAAACTCCTATAGTTGGATTAAATTGATGAATAAAATAAGACAAATCCAACTTAATCCAATAAAGTTTATTTGATTGAATTGAAAAGTAGATTAAGTTCAACTTAATAATCCAATTGTAAACGACATATACTCTTGCTAACTAGTCTTTTGAATATTAAAAAATTCTTTGAATTGTAGATAAAATCAGTTGTTAATGATGGTCCTGTAACAAAAAAGTTTCCTCCCTTTAATGATTGTAGTAAGAATTGAAAATAAATCGATTAGTATCTTTCTTAAAAGAATGAAGTTTGACTGTGATTAAAGTCTACTTTGTACCTTAAAAGGCCTCTTTTATTATAATTTTTTTAAAATTAGTTAAATTATATTTTTCATATATTATAAGAAAATACATATAAATTTATCTTTCATTGATCTTATAAGTTTGAGCTTTATGTCCATCAATACGCTTCATCATATATAAATGTAAGATTTTAATATATTATAACAAATATAATCTAGTAACAATATGAACGAGTAATTATTTATATTTACTTAAATAGTTTGACCTAATAGGTATAAAACATTTTTTAATTATTTAAAATATGACTTTTACCCAAAAATACTTTTTTAAAACTTTAGATTTGACCATTTTTCTAAAAATTTTTTGTCTTAGACTTGGTACAAAACAAGTCATAAATCTCTATCAAATAATATGATTTGTTTTCACCTGTAATGATATTATATACCAAACTAACATTTGAGAAAATGTTGCTTTTTGTTTGCGTTTTGTAGGATTTGTTTTGGCAAAAAACAAATTCTTATCTTATTTCATTTAAACTAAACACAACCTCATAATTTTATTATATTTTCATGCACTTTTGAATTAAATATTTTTTTACTTTAATTTTATTTCTTATTCGTATTTTCCATTATTTCTATCAACATTTTTTGTTCTTCTTCCCAATGTAAAAAGAACAAAAGCGAATGAATTGACTTTAGTAGTATGAAATGGCTAACCTGTCTAGTCTATTTTGGTGGATTGATTGCAAGGCAGGTGGATCAGTTTTTTGTTATTTTTTTATACCCAACACTGCACGTGTATTTTTCTATATCACAAAGTCTAAAGAAGGTTCCTTGAAAATTCCCTGTCTCCACTATTTTAATTAAATTTATTAAAACCTTTGGGAATGTGATTAAAGATGAGATAAGGTCATTTTAAATGTAAGTCCAGTCATAAGTAATTTGTATAATGTCGCATCACTTTTAAGATTTTTTCACACATTTTAATTGATACAAATTTTATAAATTTTTATTGTCGTTTCAATTTTTTAAAATTTAAGAAATTAATTTATTACACTATTAAAACTGAAAAATAACTTTTTGTCTTAAGATCTGATCTTATTTAGGATCTTATTTTGATCCTAAACTTAACATGTGATATTGTATTAAAGATGACCTAATGAGATTTCTTAATAAATTTGTTTCAAGCAACATTCCCAATTGGTTGCAACTCTTTTTTATCTCTCTTGTACCCAAAATCCATGATCTTCATCACCATCTTGTAATTATAAACCAATATTTCTTGTTTGTTGCATACACAAAATACTAGCAAAAACATTTTCTAAGAAGAGGGTGCTTCCAAGACTCATTAACTTGAGTCAAAGTACCTCTCTAAAATGAAGGAATATTGTAGCTAATTAGACGGTGGAAGAAACTTGAAAGAGAAAAAAAAAAAGGGGGTTTATTTTAGGGTAGTGATATTTTGATATTACTATTCATCTTTGACACCATTTAACATTAAGACTTTGTTTAGTTGGGGGAGTGGATTTGAGAGGATGGATTTGAAGGGATTGTGAGTGGACAAGAATATTATTTGGATTAATGGATTGATGGTAAGATTTGAAGGGATTTGAGGAGATTGGTTATCAAAGTTTATAATTGATTTGATAGATGTTATAGATTTGTTTTTATTCTTTTAATTGATATATTTCTGAAATTACTAATTAGCCCTTGTGAAATAAGATAGTAAAAAATTAAAATGAATTGGATTAAATTGATTTTAATATAAAAAATATAGAAACTGGATCAACTAACTAAATATTTTTTAGTAGGTTGATAATGATTTTATCTAATCCAACCCGTGAACATATTTACTTTTGTGTTTTAATAATTTTATATTTAAAAGAAAATAAATTTGTTTTTAAGATGAATAAAAAATATTTTAAATAAAATCTTCTCCCCTCAATTTTATCATAAATATTGAATCAAGAGACAAAAATGTATTTTTTTCTGATTTAATTCAATTAAATATTAAGTAAACATATTTTCATCCATAAAAAATAAAAAAGAAAAATAAATAGAAAACAATATAATATGTATAATGTACTTTTATTATTTCTTTTATAAAGTAAACAATTTTTATTGATTTAATTATTTTACGTAAATAATATAATTATGAATGGATAAATTGTATTGAGTATGGGTAGATTGAAGGAATCAATTATTTGATGAATTAGGTATAAATTAATTTATTTTTCATATATAATATATATATATATATATATATTGTTACAATAAATATACATTAATGCTAATAATTAATTTTCACTTTATTTACGAGAGCTATTTTGTAATTTCGAATTTCATCCCTTCAAATCTCTTCAGATGAACGAAGATCCAATCTTGGAGATCCAAATAACCTTCATCCACTCAAATCCATCTTCTTGAATTATAAATCTTCTTAAATCAGTCCAACCAAACACAACCTAATATATATTATTATTTTATTTATATATAATATTTTATTAACAAATAAAGTGTCAAATGAAAATATAATATAAACAATGGTATCAATCTATTATTTTCTTTATTTTATGAAAATGCATATTACTTGGAACTTTTTGTTTTATATGCCAGAAAGATTGCATTTTTGTGAACAATCGATTGGTTGGCTTTGCAAATGTCTCATGCCTACTCATATTTAGGTGTTGGTAAATGTAAATCTTACAAATGAGTTCATATCACAAAAGGGGCATAGGCAAGTACATCCCTTAGCATCTTTATCATTTTTCTGAACATTGGTTATAGAAAAGGACATAGAAGAACTCTATTAAGAAAAAAAGAAAGAATGTTCATTGAACGCAAAATGAAGACACATATTTGCACAAAATGAAAAACCAATAAACTGATACAAAAGAGAAGACCCTAAAAAAAAATAAGGGTGATCATTCACGACCTGATGGATTACTGACACATAATCCACAAATGGAAGGGAAAAAACTTCCATGTACCTTATTTGGAGTTTTAGACAAAGAAGGTGAGGAATTTGCATGAGGGTCACCTTCATCACTCTCATGAAATGTTCTTCCCGTTATGTTCTCTTCCATTTGTGGCACATTTCCCTCCTTGTTGATCTTCATCTTGTTCTTCCCCGAACTAAATGTAGCACTACCAACATTGCCATGCCCTTTTGGATCCTCGAATTGTATTTGATCTTGCCATATTCGACCAGAAGATCCTTGTCTTCGAAATGAAAATGATGATCTTTGCAACGAATTCATCATGAAAAATCAAAGCTTTTCGAGGATTGCAATGACAATATATGTGTCTTCTCTTTACTTCTTATGATCTCTTCGTATGAAGCAGCCCTTCTCTCAATGGAGCATTTGGTTAACTCATCACATGATATGGTTTTGGCTAGTGGTGGTGAAATGCATTCTTGTTTTGCCATAATAAAGATTATTCATTTAGCCTGTATCCGCAAATATAGTAATTAGCCTCCTATGTTTAGCGCTTATCCCCATAATTTTTGACTAATTCATCTGGGTCAGTTGCTGTATTTGGAAACTAACTAATATGTGTTCTTATCTGCTTTTGGTGATGCTACATTTTAGGGATTAGACAATAATTGAACCACTAATTAATATCTCTTGCTCACTTTTAGGTCTCAGGTTTTTCATTTTGGGTTCTAAGATTATTAGCATCCCAATGCTACATTGGGAATATTCAACTCATCTACACAGTTAGAATAATTATTGGTAGCAGACTTTATTTTCTAATATAAAGATAAAGTACTATCTATGGTATGTTTGCTAAAGATAAAGTACTATCTATGATATGTTTGCTAACTTTTTACCATATCTTTTTGAATTTAATACTAAGATAATTAAAATTAAAATTTTAATTGTAAAATATTATTTTGTGATTTAAGTTTAACATAAGATTGTAAAACAATAAGATCATAAGGTTCGTCCGGAATAAAATAGTAAAAATAATTGTCTATTTACTTCTTTTTATATAAATGTATTTCATTTAAATCTAATTTTAATTAATATAGTTAAATTTAATCTAATTAATTTTCTGTGTGTTGTGTTATCAGTCTTAACACCACTTAATTAAAATTAATATAATTAAAATTTAAAATAAATCTCAAATCCAATTAACTGTTATATATATATATATATATATATATATATATATATATATATATATATATTCGTGTTATTATTTATGATTTTGTGAATTTCTTACTATTTTATCCATAATCTCGATAATTATTTCTCTTTCAATTCTAACTTCAATATATACTAATAACATTTTTCATTTGCATTAAGAATTTCCTATACATTAGAGGTCCTAATGCTACTTTGACATAGCTATATCAACCGAAAACCTTAGAAGAAATTAATCTTGATTATATAATATAGTTACATATATTAACATCCAAAAGTTGTATTTTGTTAAATAAAATACACATATTCTTTTAAAAGAATGTTAAAAACTAGAAAGGGCACGGTAAAAGAGTAACAAGCACTAGATCATGCATTAGAGGCATTGCAAAAGGTACATAATAACAAAATCTGCAACTGGAAAAACATAATGAATGGTTTAACTTTTTGCTACATCCTAGTGATGTGGGAGTGTTGTACTTAATGACCCTGCTAATCATCAATAAGCAGAAAAAGAAAAACACTTAGTAGTCAAAAGAAGCATCCAAAAGTTCAGGAAATGCTGCTCTTAACTCACTATCCCTGTCCAAAATCCCATCTACAAATGAATGACCTTCACACTGCTTTTTCATTTGACATTCCATGCTTGCACTGCAACAACCCTCAATGGATGCAGGTCCTTGGCCATTGCTTTTGGCACTGATGGAAAGATCAGCTTCACTTTGCACTAGACATGAGGGGTTCAGCGGCCACACAAATGAGTCACTGTGAAGAAACTCACTCCAATCAAAGGAGGAACAATGAGGGGCAGTTTGAGGCTGAGGGGTCTGACAAGAGTAGGACTGTGGTGAGCCTAAGTGTGTGAGGTTGGAGGAAGATGAGGATGAGGTGGAGGATGCAGCCTCACTGAAGCCATGTGGTTGGACAGTTTCTGTGGTGAGGACTTGGTAAGGAATGTGGTGTTCCCATGAGAGAACTTGACCCTCTTGTGTGTTCTCCACCATGGACTTATTGGAACCTGATGGTTCTGTTTTGGTTGGTACCATGTTGCTCATTATCAAGTCCTTGTTCACAAAAGCTATTTGGTTAGTGGTGGTGGTGTTAGGGAGGCCACTGATGCTTCCTAAATCAGAGAGGACTTGTGATACTGGCTTATGAGTCACTGGATCAATTCCCATCTTCATAAGCTTCTTCCTTAGCTTTGTGTTCCAGTAGTTCTTCACATCATTGTCTGTTCTCCCAGGTAATCTTCTTGCAATCAAAGACCATCTAAAAGGAAAATGTGATTAGAAGTCACAAATAAGGTGATGAGATTTTTTTTAGAAGGCAAAGGAAAAAGGGGGTTATATGGTTGGCACATTTGTGATGCATGTCAAAGTTTATGGTTAGTTCATTCTCTCAATAAACCAAGACAACACAGTTTATATTTTCCTCATGCAACATATACCAACAAGTGCATTAAGTTTTGTCATGCTAATTTTGCTTACTTTGTGAGAGTAATAGCTATATCATAAAAACAGAATTTAGTAAACTGCACCCTATGTACTGTGATTAGACAGCTTGGAATTAACTGTTATCATTTTAGAAATTAAATCATATAGGTGAATGGCATATGTGGTTAAAAACTTAAAATACAAAAGATGATGCCAGATAAGCTCTTTATACACAAGGTAAAAAAATACACTGAAATTTTAGATGTTACTTTAACTCTAAAGCTAATCTGATTAGTTATTTCATTTGTGTCACCTTTCATCTTGGTTTCATACATTGCACTGAGGCTATAGAAGAATTTTACCAAATACAAAGAGTACAACATACCTGCTTCCTATGGCTCCATGAAGGTTAATGATGAGCTCTTCTTCTTGGGGAGTAAAACTATCATGCTTGAGGTCAGGTCTTAGATAGTTGGTCCATCTTAGCCTGCAGCTTTTGCCACACCTATTCAGCCCTGCAAACAATTCAAGAGAGTAAAGTTGCACCATAAAAAAGTTGTGTCTCTCAATTCCTATTGTTACTTTGTTTTGAAGGAAAAGGGTTGTTGAAGAAACCTGCTTTCTTTGGAACCAATGTCCAGTTTCCAGTTCCATGATTGGCTACATAGGCAAGTATTTTAGCATCTTCCTCAGGAGTCCAGAGACCCCTTTTCACATTGGATTTGTCACAACAAGGAGGCCTTCCCATTGGTGAAATGAGAGAAAAGAGATACAGAAAGAGTGAATTATGTAATGGTGATGCAATATGCATTGAAGGGTAACTTTAAAGTGGTGAAAGGGGCTAATGTTTAAGATATGAAGAGGCAAGAAAAGCATGCAAATATTGGCTCCTAATAACAACAATTGCATGATTATATTCATCTTTCTGTAAACAAAATTAAAAACCAAAACCATTTGTATGACATCAGAAACATAATGCAAGTGCCTTCCCATTTCCTTCTCTGTCATATGCCTATTTCAGGTGCAATTTGAATGACCTCTTTGTTAAAACTGACAACATTAACTCATTCAATTTCATAATGCAATCCAAATTCTTTCATATGATAATGTACCAATGCTGATTAATTAACAGTACAAATTATTTGCTTAGAAGAAAACTTTAAAGAAAAAGTACACATAGACCCTTGTCACTTGATACATTTATTCTCTGAGAGGCTGTGTAAACAATACCACTAAATTATGAACAATAAATTCTACCATCTGTCACCATTTTCTTACTTTATTTCATTCTTTAGCAAATGAAAGCTTAAACAATGGAAATGTTCGAGTATCTGTCTATTATAATTCTGAAGCAGACACTCATATTGCTTCAACTTAAAATTTACTTTATCACCATGTCATGTTAATGAATAAGAAAACGTGATGAATTATCAAATCTTATCAAATATTTTGGTAATTCACATTATAATTTATTAGGACTCTCAACACGGACAACTCCACCCGGCTCACCACAAATTAATTATTTTTTTTTTTCAAATATGAAAATTAGAACAAAATTTTAAATTATTGGAATAACTATAAAAAAAATTATTAATATTGATATACATAAAATATGTTAATATATATAAAAAAATATTTTCAAATGATAATTTAAATATTATATTAGCACAAACATTAAATGATAATTCTAAATAATATTCAAATAAAATTTAAATAGTTTCAAAAATCAATTTAATATATTCATTTTGAAACTAAACTCTAAATAAATAAATATAATCCAAAATCATAAAAATACAAATTAGTATTTAATATCAAATTATTGAGAGATTTTGATTTTGGGATAAAAAAATTAAGAACAAAGAAGAGCTAAAGAGAATAAAGAAAACTCATGAATCATGTATACTTCCCTTATCAAATTGTCTTAAGCTGTTATTGGAGTACGTCGAAGTATTTATCTTTTATTTTATACGAAGGGTTGATGAGTTTAAAATTTGAATTAACTCGTGAACTTTTGCCTCTTGGTTGAACTTTTTAACTTCTGTCACCTTTCCACAATTTGGTTCAAGTTATTATATTTTAATCTGCCGAAAAAAAATAGAAAAACTTATGTCTGTGTGTGTGTTGGATCCATTAAATTGTGAATACATAATTGCAAAATCATTAAAAATTAGACAAATCAGTCACAGCAAATAAAACACCATTTATTATTAATCATGTAAAGGTCAATTCTTTTGGTGTTTCATTATTACAGATTTAAAGAGAGACACACAAACTATTTTTAACTTATTTTTATTCATCACACTATATCATTATTTGCTCCTACTACTCAGCAGAACACTTTCAATTTTCATTTCAGTTCACACTTTCATTTAAATAATTTCATTTATTATATTTCTCTATTCATGGCAAGAGAATCAACAAACTATAGGTCCCTTTAAACACTAATAAATATAAGAGTCGTGAGAACAACAGAAACAGTAGAAGTATCAATGAATATATAATAACAGTTTATAACATATTCAAAACTTGTTTTCAAAGTATTTCAATTCACTATTTGTTTACGAAAATAACTTTATTTATTACTTAATCCTATTTCATCTTTGATTACTAAAACACTCATACAATGATTATCACTTAATCAAACCTATATCCAAAATGCATGGAGAGTGATCTCAGGCAAACTAAACACCCTCTAGACACAGCACACTATCTTTTTGAGCATTGGATATGGCTAAAAACTAAAACCCTTGGATTTTGAGAAAACATATAAAAGGTATGAAATGTAGTGGCAGAGTTCATGGTTACAGTTCACAACAAAAATGAATGTTATATACAAATATATTTGACAGTGTATTATGGTTCTACATTCATTTGAGAGCAAAGAAGAAAAGGTAACAGGGTCCCTAAGAAGAGCAGACATTGCAACTCTTCATACACTTTCCTTTGACCCCTTCACCACCAACCATATAAAGTGGATTCTTCTCACATTCACCTATTTTAGCCCACCTAGAGCAATTCTCGTTCTCATCAACACAACCTCCACTCTCCAGTGACCTCACAGGTTTTTCAAAGTCACTCACGTGAATCCACTTGGTTGCGGACCACTTCTCACCCTCAATCACTGGACAGCTTCCATGCAAGCTGTTGGAATCTGTAGTTGCATCAAGATGAAGACTGAAGAACAACAAGGCATCACCCTTCCGAGGTTTTACTGAAACCACAGAAACAGAAAGGGTTACATTTTTCATATTTCATATTGACTTAAATATAAAATTTTAAATTAATGCCTAATGAATAACATGATAACATTTTTCATATTGACACAATTTGTTGGAATTGGAAACATATATTGTCAAATATCATTTAGCTTTAAGTTCCTGCTTCTATAAATTTGTCTTATCTATCCACAGTGTCAGAAGTTTATACATTTTGTCCAAATTTAAGAAGTCACAGCTTGGCAAAGTCAAAATATTGAGCCAAGTTAATTATTAGCATCTGCAGATGTGCCTGCAACATCATCTCACTAAGAAGGAGAAAGAAAAATTATGTACACCACAAGATATTATACACAAGAACCCTGAAGGGATGTTTCTTTGATGTAGTTCAGAATAACAAACATCTAAGTCAAATATATAAAAAACTGTTAATAGTTTGTAAAAGCATCTAAAATATATATACCTGCGTATCCTTTGTGAGCACATTCGGACCAGCTATCATCTTTTGGCTGTAACAACTTTGCCTGAAAATGATAAGGAATTGATTATGATTTCATTTTTCCTTTTGATCGAGGGAAGGGAGCTAGGGGTGTTCTTTAAAAGAAACATCAGAGAATCAAATCCATGAGAAAATCTTTACCTCAGAATTAGGAAAAATTGTTTCCCCACCCTTCCCAACATCAGACAAATACATCAATACAGTGGCAACCCGATGGCCACCCATAATTTGATTAGCTTTGTCATGGAAGTAATCAAAGTGTGGTTCATACTTCTGACCATGCTCATAGTGCAATACTTGCATTGACTCACCATTCTCTGATGCAATAAACAGACGTTTAAATTATAGCAAAGAAAAGCAAATACTGAACTGAATCAAAGAATGATATTGTCTACCAACCTATAGGAAGGAATGTCCATGCAGAAATTCGGGCTTCAATTTGAGCAACTATTTCATCCTTAAAAGTTTAAATATAGAAAAAAGAGGAAATCAATAACTAAATACAAGTGTCACAAAGCTCTGTTAGAATAAATTTCAGCTAATGAAATTGAGATAAAAAAAAAATTGCAAATAAATTATGCTGGTTTTCACAACAGTCAGTAGTAGATGATTCTGGGAGGAGAAGAGCATAAAAGAGTGCGAACATTTTGTAGGACACACTGCATATGAACAACTCCTCATTCAAATGTTAATTTTTAATTTGGGTACATCTTCACTTCATTGGTACTTATAATCCAATCCACATTTTGCATACACTTCCATTTAACTTACTCAAGTCAAGAATCTATCTATACTTATTTCCCAGGATCAATCAAACTCGTAAAATCATCAAAACCTCCAAACTATATATCTAGAACATTTCTCACAATCTCACATGAAGTGTTCAAATAAAAGCCCGGCCAAAAAATTTTAAAAGAGAACTTCACCAACCATACTTCTCTATAAGCTACATAATTAATCATAATCAAATAAAAAGTATTGAAGGTTTTCACATAAGCATAAAAGAAAGCATTTTGATTCATCATACCTGTGCCTTGTTGAGAAACATTCCAGAACTCGTTCTGACCTCACTCATTATACTTTTACCAGACTCGTTATCCGCTACCATAGACTTTTCCAGCTTGTCCTTGGCCTAATATCACAAAAATTCAGACACAGAAATACAAAATCCCATGAAAAATCTCACATAAACCTAATGCTAAAGACATTAAATTGTAGCCACAATTTCGTCACGGCCCTTATTATTGCGATAAATTGTGGACAAATGCAGCCTCAGCAACCACAAAGCGAGCCACAGAAACCCCAAAAAACATTTAAGTTGCAGCCTAGATCACAGTCGCAGACCCCTTTCTAAAACCTTGATTTGCTAATATATTGATCATCAACATCAAACATAAAAACAAAAAGATAAAATGTTTTAGTTCCCTCAATTTCCGGTCAAAATTGGCCGTAGTTTCTATACTTTCTAAGAGATTTACTCCTCGTATTTGTTATAATTGATGAGTTTCATCCTTGCACCTACAATCCTATGTTCCATGAAGATTAACAGAATTCATTCAACAATTAAGAAAAATAAGATCAAAATTCATCGATCTTAAAAATACCAAGAACAAAATCCACAGTCCTTGTTTTAAAAGTACAAGGACTAAGATTAAAAGTGACCGAATAGGGAGAGACTTGAAACACATTTGATCAGAAACAAAATCTAACCAGAGTTATCAAATGATCACATTCTTTCTCCGTTAAAAACCCCTTGTACAGAAAAGCCCTGCACGACATAATTCACAAAAATCAACATCAACAAAAAAACAAAAGCGACCCATTTGTCTAACAGAGGAAAAGGTCAAACCTGGGATTCCACGAGAGCTGAGTGACCCTTGTGGGATCAAATTTCACTGAAGAGACCCCCCTGTTCAACCCAGACACCGATCCATGGCTGAAAAACGAACACCCACAAACCAAAACAAAGAAAATGTCAAATTTTAAAGGCATCCATCGACATAGAGATACAAAAATGGAAAAAGGGCACTGAGAAATATAATTATCATCATCATCATACGTGGCCTTGGCTTCTTGGTCCAGACCGGGCAACCGAATGGACGAAACAGAGATCTCGAAACAGAGGAAACAGAGAAAGAGCGACACGAAATGGCGAGAAACCATAGTGAAAGGCTTTTTCTGTGGGCAATCTGAAAGAGTGTTGAAATTTATGCAATGCATTTAGTTGTGAAGATGCAATGTGGGAGTTTTTTCAATTTCAGTTTGTCGTTTTTCGGAGCTATAAGGATTCAACGAAACGCCCACTGGTTTTGATTTCGGCTTTCTACTTCCTCTGTCTGTTTCTGATGTGTGCTTAAACCCACCTTCTCGAACCTTCGTTTACCGCATCAACACGGAAAAAAAATGTTTTTTTTCAACACTTTAATTTTCGTGTAATAATTATTTCACTTTAAATATTTTAAATTTTTAATCTAATTATTTATATATTCAATGAAATGGATGCTGGGATCAAAATAAATGAACAGGGCATGTTAAACGGTATTGGTGAAAGAACATGTTTTCTTCTAACTCGGAAATTTGACTTGATTTGGTCAGTTATACTCTCAATCGAAATGAAACAAATTTTGATACTTTTTTTGGTTTCAGAAGTCAATAGAGAAGTGGACAAACATGAGAGTCCAGTACCTTCTTGCTCCCATGCTCGAAGTGTGAAGAAAGAGAAATTGTGTGTTAAATTGTGGTTTAAGGTTTTTTTAATTGTTGATGATATGTTTTTAAAATTAAATTAAGAATAGATTGAAAGAGTAAATAATTAAGAAGATCAAATATATATTTTGTTAATCTGTGGAGGAAAAACATTAAATTATAATTAAAAAAGAGAAACGTAAGATTTCATCACTTAGATTGTGTATTTTGATTTATTTAAATGTAGGAGTATATTTGTTTGATTAATTTATTATTATTTTTAAACAAAGTTCAGAAATACATTTTATGCTCTTAAATAATCCTCACTTCAATAGGTATTTATCCTCCTTCAAATTTTAATATATTAACTTTACATCTTTTTTAGATTATTTAAATAAAATAACACCCTTTTCACTTAAACTTGTCACTCTTGTTTTATTTGAAAATGACATATTGATTAAAGTTTAAATAAAAAATATAAAGAAAATATAAATCAAAGTTAATCTTGCTTATTTTTTATTGAGACAAAGGTAACCATACAAAAATTAGAGTGTAGCTTGTAGAATAAAAGATTTTATAAAATTGAAACAGTTTATTTGATGAGGTAGAATTTAATAAAAGAAGAAAAAATATTTTGAAAGTGACCTTAGATAATGACAATTTCTTTTAGGTGATGGGAAATATTATTTAAAATTTGCATTTTTATATTTGACTTTGATGCATGTTTTCATATCACACTCCATGTAGGATTTTTTTCATCATATATCAAAATGGTAGGATTGTGGACATCATGGAAGTAATTCTAATGATACGGATAATGACAAGAAGTTAGTATTGAAGACATGTATTTGATATGTATGTAAATCTTATTCCAATAGAAAAATTTAGATAAAAAGGGATGATAAATTGGTTTGGTGGTAGAAGATGAAAGCTTATTAAAATAAACATAATTGTAACTTATTGTAAGAATGAAGAATATATTTATGAAAATGATGTATTAATGTAAGTCAAGATACAATAAAATATTTATGATACAAACATTTAAGTCATATAAGCAATAAATAGATATCCCTAAAAAAACCACCTCCAAAACATAAAGGATCATATATTTGAATTATGTAAATATTGCCTAATAGGTAAGCAACGGGGCAGTATCGCTCAAAAGATTAAATGATACTAAGAAAATAAATATGATCTTAGATTGTGTCTATTCTTAACATATGACAAATTTTTTAGAGAAACCCAATATTTTCTCACCCTTATTGATTAACACAACAAAATGTTACAAGTGTGTTTATATTAATGAAGAATCATCAAGCTCTTCAAAGACTAAGAGTTTCATACGTGGAATAAGAGATTGGTAAAATGTTGAAATATAAAATTATTTTGAGTTTTGTTGAAAGTCTCATGGGATAAGACATGAAAAAGTATTTCTTAAAACATTTTAAATACATGAGGTTACAATATGAACTAGTTGCAAAAAAATGTTTAAAGCATGTTTTCTCATGCAAAACTCCTCATGTCATTATTAAGAGAAATAATAAACTCATTTGATCAATCTATCACCTTTAAGACCGCTAGAGGGATATCAAATAAATTATAGCATGGAAAGAAAACCTTCTACAATCATGTAAGGATTTTTGAATGTAAACCCTAAACATTTTGTCATGTTTAAAAAATTGTGCATATAAACATTAACAAAAACGGCAAAGAATGCATATAACCTAGTTTACTAAGAGGTGAACTTGATTTTAGAGTACAAAATTCTACAACACAAGATAATTGTTCATAATATATATATATATATATATATATATATATATATATATATATATATATATATATATATATATATATATTATTTGAGGAGCAAACAATCCAAGACATCAAGAAATCTAAGAGATCAACTTTTAAGATGGTTCGTGATCAAAGTCCTATTAATGTTGGGAGAGAAATTTTTCAAATGGGACAACACACCGACAAATGTGATCAAACAAAGCAACTTGATCCTATGCTTGAACATTAAGGGACAAATGAACCTTTTTGATTAGACAAATGAAGATGTAGTGGTAAAAAAAATTCAATATATAGAACAAAAATTCCAAGTGAGATGTTCCACAAGATTTAGACAATCACAAAAAAAATGACTTGTCAAATGAATATGTCAACCTTAATAATAAAAAACTTTAGAGCTTTAAATAAGTCATTAAGATGAATGACAAAAAAGAATAGTTACATGTCAACTGAAAAAATCTTATCATTTAAAAGAAAACTAAATCTATATTTTGGTGAAATTACCAAAATGATTACCGAACAAATGGGTATTCAAGCTCGAAACTAAAAAGAATAACCTAAATCCCATATAAAAAACATAATTTGTCGTGAAGGGTTAAAAATATAAGAAAGATATAAATTTTAAAATATTTTTTTCATTAATAACAAAGATGACATATGACTTTAAGATTAGATAATTCGATTTCAAAATTACTTTCCTACATGAAAAACATGTTGTAGGTTTGACAAGAGCACCAATCATTACTTATAGTAATAAAAATATATAAAATGAAATTATTGAACACTAAGGAGTTGATAAATATTAAATTTCCACTTACCATTTGAATTAATTAATTAAGAGTTGATTACACATAATTTCATTTCTTAAATAGTAAAACTACTCATTTAATTATAAATATCCAGTTCTTTAAATGTTTTTTATAAATTCAATAAAACTATTAAAACACAATATTAATATCAACATAAATTTAATCAAGTGTACTCAATTTCTTAATTGTGATAAACTTTAATTTGTTCTATCTTTAATGGTAAAAATAAATAAAATTTTCCAATTGTGAAATTGGTCTAAATAAACAGAAAAATATATCATAAATAAAAAATAAGATAATTGAAATAACTTAACATTAATAAAAAAGATTAAAAATGTAAAATTGAGAATACCACTTCAATCTTCTAATTAGATAATATTTAGGCAATGCATAATGTCTACCCATAAATTCTTCTAACACTCATTCTCTAATTGCATTTTATTTCAAATTTAATGTTTACTCTCTATATTCCTTCTAAACCATGAATTTTTATCCTCAAACATTTATTTACTAAAGATTATTATATAAAATAAAGAGAATTTATGATAAAATAAACTAAATAATGCAATTATATATGCAATATAAATACACTAGACCAAAAGGAAAAAAATATACATGGAGCAACAATTTTTCTTTTTAAGAATCATATAAAGAATGTTTAATACGTTGTTTGACAAAAAGTCTTACGGTATGAAGCAAACTCTAAAACAATAATAAAAAAGCTTAACCTCTTCATGACCAACACAAATTCAAAAGGACTTTTGTGAACAATTGTGGGTTTTTAAATAATTATGAAAATGCTTACTTTATCATACTCTCTGTTACATGTTGATGATATGTTCATTATGGAAAAATACAAGACTAAAATAAATGCTCATAAGAAGACTCTAGTGTAGTGAAAAATCATATTAAAAAAAATATTACTAAAAATAATTTTAAAAGAATGTTGTGCATATCTCAAAATGTTTATATTGAAAACATTCCTGAAAGTTTTAATAAGAACTATGTCAAATATCTGTAAATTCTATTAGTGAAATATTTCAAGTAAGTTTTGATGTTCAGAGATTAAGGAAAAAAAGAAATAGACAATATGTATTATTATTTTATCAATAGTTTACTCAATGTGACATTATCTATATTATATGAATTACGAACAAATTCTAATCAAATCTTAAAGTATTGATATTTATTTAAACATATATCATTCTTTTATTATATATATATATATATATATATATATATATATATATATATATATATATATATATATATATTTTACACATATTTTTTTTTATTATAATTCTATTCCTTTTTCTTTAGTTTCATTTAATTCTCACTTAAAAGTGAGAATTACATCAAATCATAATTGTTAGGGTCACATGGATATTAAAATAAAATAGATGCACACAATTGATGTAGTTATTAAATTATGAAAGATTAAGCTTATTTTTGTATTAGCTCCGTGTAATTATTTATTTTTTCTAATAACATTAATCAATCAGTTGATTATTCTTATTTTACTTTTATTATTTTTTGACTTTATCAACCAAAACTTTGTTGACTTGTTATTGAGAGATCATGTTTTAATTAAGATTACCCAAAATATTAGTACCACTTACTTTTTTGGGAATTAGAAAAGGACTTATTAATCAATTTTTAAGTTATTGACTTTAATGTTGATTGTTTAATAAATTTTGCTAAAAGATCAATAAACTTTCTTAAATAATTTAAACTTTCTTCTACTAAAGTTATTATTAAATTAAATTTATGGATTATTGAAATAATTCAATAACAAATTTTATTGAATAAAGATGAAAGTGAATGAAATGATAAAAATTAGTGAACTAAATCTTCTGACCTCTTATATACACTTTACGTACCTTTTGTCTCGATTGTTATATGCCATCTGTACCTTTTATTATTAAAAATCTAAATATTTTTATTTCGTGATTCCGTTTTTAATTTCAAATTCTAAATATCTTTTTATATAAATAATTATATAATAAGATCGTGTGGATTCGATTTCATTTAGACAAAATTAGTACCATGCATTATAGGCAAGTCAGCAAAGTGCTCCACCAATATTACATAAGTTTAATGATTAAACGTGTCACTTCTAATTTTATTAGTAAAAGGTCAATGACAACAAAAGTTTAATAATCAAACATAAGATTAACTCTAAATTATTTAAACGTATTTAATGTTTGTTTGAAAAAGGAGGCTGTTAACAGTTTTGTAAGTAATATAAATAATAAGTCCACTATTATATTCTTAAGGAACAGAGTATATAATTGAATATGGAATATATATCAAAACATTGTGAGAAAAACAGTTAACAAAGATGAATTTAATTTTTGTGAGGTAATGCTTAATTTAACAGTAATTAAGTATAAGAGAATGAATTAAAGATGATTAAAAACTTTGGGATTGAATTATAATTCTCTATTCTTTCCATACATTCATAATTAAGTAATTATGTCATTTTATTAAATAAGATTTCTGTGTAAATCAAAATCTCTTCAAACTGATTCCTCTATAAATTAAAATATCTAGCTCTATTCCTAGTTACTATATTAATTTAACAGCATTAAAAACATTTGCAATGAATAGTATCATTACGTTACACTTCATCCCTAAACATATACATGCATTTTAGTTACAATTTCAAATAATACTTTCCAGTCAAAATGAGAAATCTAAGATATATAAATGCTAAAAAACTTACTATAAATGCTAAACAAACGTTAACAAAGGAAGTATTTAAATTAAATGACATAAAAGCAATATTAAGAGTGCATGTGAATTTGAGAATTTACATTCAATCCCAATAAGAAGAGAAGTTAGCTTGAGCATGAAAATACAGTAGAAAAAAAAAGGAAAATTCTTCATCACAACAATACTTAAAGAGATCTTCCAAAAATGATGGATGCCCCTTGTTCACCCTAGCCTCTCTTTTATAAATCATCCTGTTGTTTGTTACAAAGCGGCTGCTATTTCGTACTTCCCCCTTCAGTGGGATTGATGCTTTCGTTCAGGGCTTCTCTATGATTTAAGTGAGTTTTAGTTTGAGCTCCGCTTTTAGCGAAGTCACTTATAATATGTTGTTTCTTATTCTCTCCCTTCTTTGAATCTTACCTAACTCTCAACAGTATTTTCTCTTCTCACAATCAACAATAAAATCTCTAACTAAACAAAATCCCTAAAATTCCTCTAATTATAAATTTCCTCTAATTAAAACATAATCAATGCTAAAAATCCTAACAATTCTATATTAAACATAGAAAAATCAACAATAAAATCTCTAACTAAACAAAATCCCTAAAATTCCTCTAATTAAAACAGAATCAATGCTAAAAATCCTAACAAATCTACATTAAACATGAAAAAATCAATAATAAAATCTCTAACTAAACAAAACCCCTAAAATTCCTCTAATTAAAAATCCTAACAAATCTACATTAACGAACCATTAACACTTATCAGATGCGCATCCACTTAATGCCTTTAATTATATAAAATGAAATTATTTGCATATTGGTCTTTGTAAAACTTTCTTTAAATTTTATACACAAAAATTCGGATTTTTTTTTCACATTATTACGTTGCAATTACTATTGATTACGTGTTTTAAAAAAAGTTTTGGAAAATTGATTATTGTTTGCGGTAGCATATTAACACGTGGATATCTATTTTTTTGAATTCCTAAACATTATTGATCTACCTAAACTGAATAATAAGGAGAAAAGTAGCCCACTTTAGATCTGAAAAAATGAAAATAAAAAAATATTTCACAAAAGTCAAAATAAATACTCATTTTAGTTTTGAAAAAATTATACTTTCGTAAATTACATCTATTTAATATCTACTTATTTAATAAAATATTATATAATAATTTATTTCAATATCAAATTGTTATATTTTTCTATTAATATGACCATTAATTTATTAAAATCCTATATTTTCCTAAAACCCTTAAACACACACCTATATTATATGTATGAAGAAATCAAACAAGGAAACAAAGAAAAGGCCCAAATTGAAATGGACCCGGCCCATTACGCACCTCTGTTTCAATTTTAGGGTTTCTTCTTTCTAGATACTTCACCGTTCAAATGTCCTTGCTTATAAATACGCGAAGCAAGTGCTTCACTCTCAGTGGCTCACATCTGTTCCTCTTCCATCCGCTCAAGATTCAGGTCACTCAGAGGACCAAATCGATGTGGTTCGATTAGGTTTCTTCTTTATCTCTTTTTTTTTTTTTTTTTTTTTTTTTTTTTTTTTTTTTTTTTTTTTTTTTTTTTTTTTTT
>Ga0209700_103752_pt1:0-27500 | contig 28562 bp, 13 predicted proteins | sample SiratroredBW_FD_187528 | JGI IMG/M metagenome (GOLD analysis project Ga0209700, IMG submission 187528) | Root nodule microbial communities of legume samples collected from California, USA - Siratro red BW (SPAdes) (version 2) | ecosystem: Host-associated > Plants > Roots > Nodule | place... | reverse complement strand
CTATTGGGCTAGGTGTGTACATAACATAGAGAGTAACCCTTGGATTGGTGATAGGCTGTGATACTATAGAGTGGTTTAAGTTTAACTTAACCCTATAAAACTGGCTTATAAGGTGAAGATTACCTCCACTTATATATTATATTTTGACTCTTTCTCTAGTCAACGTGGGATTTGGGCTTTTCTCTATACATATGTTAAAATTTGAAAATTCACTTTACTTCTTTCACAGAATTTATCGTACCCTGGTTAGGAATTGATATTGTAGCATCCGTAAAGCGAAATGCGAAGGTAAGACCATCTTCTGATCCATCCCTGTAATCAATAAGAAATGATAATTAATTATACATCATACAAATTTGACTCAAGGTGGAGTTAGTTTGGTACAAGGAATATTTCATTTCAATTCAAACAAAATTACTTTATTGTCCCCAATAATAGGATTCCTAGGAAATTTTATAAAACGTGTTTGGATATTAATCTCATAGAAATAATATGTTAATTTCTAATGACGTTTTATTCTCATGGGAAAGTTTAGTAACTTGCCAGACAGTTTCTAGGAGAAGTTTTATAGAATGTTTGGTTATTGTATTGAGGTCATTTTTTCTCTTCGCAAAATAGCATACACAATGTGTGTATGTGTGCGTTAAAGGGAAAGACACAAAAATGATGTATTATGAGACAAGTTGGAAACCATTTGCTCCTGAATTAGAAGATTAATAGAGGATCCCCAAAATAGTTTTCTGAACTGACAGTTTGCTTGTAGTTTAATTTATTATCTTTTTAGTTTTTATGCCATGGCAGGTAGATTTTTCTGAATTTCTTGATTCTTGGGTGCTGGGAACTTATGTTTATACAATAAAAAAAGAGAAGCCAGGTGGTAAAGGTTCCCTCATGATTAAGTAGTTGTTTCCTGGATTTAAAACCTGTGACCCCCCAGTCACAAGGCTGCAAACATACCATTGCACTAGGCATCATCCTCTCAAATGAACCTAAGCAATAGTTCAAAATAAATAACAAATTCGAATTGAGCAAAGATTTCTGTTAAATGTTATATTAAAGAAAAATATAAATTCAATTCACTTGCCTTTTATCTTTGGAAGGGACTTTGCTTGCAAGCCTAGCTGTTTGAACAGCAGCATCAGCAGATGCAGCTTCAGGAGTGGCCCGCAGAATTTCACATATAAGTTGTTGGCATTCACTCTATAAATACATGAGTGAAGGAATATAAGATGAAAATATAAATAAAAAATAAACAATATAATTTAGGTCCTGTCAGTCTAATTAATTAAACCCCCCCTCTGCCTTGAACTGAAGCAGAAACTTTTCACGTTTCTGTCAAAAAATGATAGATAGAACAAGCCAACAAAGGATACAAATTATTCACATCACATATCCTATTGGTTTCATATAAATTGAGCCGCCCTTTCCATTAACTGATGAAACAGAAACTTAATGCGTTTTGGTCAAATGGTCAAGCATAACTAGATAGCATGACACAATCTACATGAGCCACGTTGCAGCCATAAAAAAATAAATCATGCTTTAATACCAATCAAATAGCACGAGGGGGTAAAAAAGAAGACTATAATATATGTGTGTACACCGAAAACCACCAGGATGCATAATATTTTCTTATACTGTCTCAACAGTTGACACTCCCCAACAAACACATCAGTCCACCAATGAATTTGTTAGACATAAAACCATTCATATTAAGCCTTTACCTAACAAGCTAAGGGCCTGATTATTTTGAGAAATTGGTTTAAATTTTATTTTATTTCCATCCTTAATAACAAAAATGTCACCTTGTTTTATGTTTTCTATTTCAAAGATAGTGGAGGAAATGGTTAAAATAGCATTACTATACAAGTCTTTGAGAACAAGACAGAAAACAGGGCAATATTTTCATAAGAGGGAAAATAGAAAACATTTTCCCAAGCCAAATAGGCCCTAAGCGTTTAAGAATTAAAAAAGTTGGTTACTGAAGTGGTAGCAAAGTGACCAGCCTGAACAACCAAGTAGTCAACAATTCATTCTTTGCAATCCTAATTAGATTTGTAAGAGATCCCACATCAACTAGTGATATGGCAAAATCATAATATATAAGTAGGGTGTAAACCACACCTTACAAGTCGATTTTATAAAATTGAGTTAGGCATAAACTTATTTACAAAGAAGATTCAAGGTAAGCTCCTAAGTGTGCCTTCTTCAAGCTCAAAGGGTTCTTGCAAAAAGGGGGTATTTTAAAAAGAAAATCATTCATTGGCTATCACTTATCAGCTAAATCTTTAAAGTAAAATTGGTCACTGACAATGCTTGACATATTTAGAGAGAGAAATTATAAGTGTACTTAAACTTCTATTATTAACTATCCAATAACCATTATTTCCTGTATATTGTGTTGAGCAGGGTTTGTACCCTAGACCAAGACAACAACCATGTCTAGTCATACTAAATTGTATATTTATTTTCACTTCTATTATCACATATCTTGCAATTAAAGTGCCCTCACATACCTGTAACACTGTCAGGGAGAAACCAATGCTGTAACCTCCGGTGACTTGAGATGCTTCAGAATCAGGGTTCCAATTTACATCTACTGGCATTGATTTTGGTGTGTTAATGTCAGCATGCTGACTGGCTTTTGCTTCTAAAAGCTCCCCAACAATGACATGATTCTCTAAAGAGTGACGCATGAGATTGCAAAATTAATTTTTTAATAATGTATGATCAACATAGAAAGGAGAATAATACATAAAAATTATTGAGTCTCACCAAATATTCGAACAACAGCATCCAAAATTGAATCAAGAAGCTCCTTAGCAGCAACCTGTGCTTTCCCACCAGGAGCCATAAGTGGCGATACTGGGCTCACAGCCAACAGAGTCCCAGCTATAGATATTCCATTCTTACGCTTCTGTTTTGGCAGCTGATAACTTTCCAGTTGACCTTTTATGAAGTGCAGATTACCTGTTCCAGCCTGCGAACCCTGACCAATGCTAGACCTTGATGAATTCATAAACTCTGCATGAGTTTTAATCTTTGATGTAATTATCTCGTGAATTGTGGGCCGCAACCTTTGGCTGGTATAGAATAAAACAAGCACAGTTAATACACCAACATACGCAAATATAGCAAAAAGGATAATAATAAAATATGGAGATTACACAGTCCACACACTCAAAGACATAATAATAATAATAATAATAATAATAATAATAATAATAATAATAATAATAAATAGATCACCAATATTTAGTTCTTTTCTGTCAAAAGGATGATTTGCATTTGAATTTCAAGTTTTTCCCAGAACAAACCACTTGAAGCTTAGAACACATACATAAAGGGAAGGAACCCCACAACAAGTATCAATCAGAATTGAACCAAACATCTTTCTTAAAAGAAAGAAAAAAGAAAAAAAAGAAAAAAAAAAAAAAAAAAAAAAAAAAAAAAAAAAAAAAAAAAAAAAAAAAAGCGAAGGATTGAAACAAACATCTTTCTGTACATCTGCAGACTATTGCACAATATCTAACATGTATCTCATTTAGTTACAGTATTCTTAGACTTGCAAAGACCTGGATATCACCATTTACGTTGAACATAATGTAAAATAGTTATTCATCAAAAAGGAGAAATTTTGAATTTTAGATTCACTGCTATCTAAATCTAAGAAAATATAAACGACTGACAACTAAAAATTCATATAATTTTCTCTGAATTGGGAGGCTACCAGCAACGATAAAGTATGATTTTCATAAATTAACATGTCATTAATAGGGATAAAAAGAAAATTGATATTAGAATAAAGCTTTAAAGAAATAAATAAAAATGGATTACTTCAACTGGGAAATAAAATTGCAGAAAAGGTTTTGATGATTGAACATATACAAAATATAAATTCAGATGGAGAGAAGAGATCATGCTAGCCATAGTGTAAGTTAGTTTGAAAAGGAGCTTAATTTAAAAAAAGCATTTGAAATCTTTAAAATTGTAATAATGAAATTCAGTTAGAAAAAAAATAAACACAAATGCAGGAGAGGTGCAAAATAAGGCAATATTGAAGCTTCTGTTAGAAATGCCATCAGATAAGAGTGCTCTGAAATAAGAATAAAATATTGCCAACATAACAAACCATATAATAGCACCAGCAGCTGCAACTTTGCCAAGCATGCAAAGGCACTCAACCATGGTCTGAAAATACTTCACATGAAGAGGAGCATCACTCTTTCTAATTGTTTCCTATGCACAAAAACTTCAGAACATCAGTTCAAAAGAGAAAGTCACTAGAATTCAAGAAGCATTTGTGAATTCAATACAATTATTTTGTCATACAAGAAATTCATCAGGTGTTGAATTCGAGAGCCATGTTGGCATTTGACGAAGAGCATTATTGGAATCCTTTGATACATCACTACCATTGATTCTCGTTGTTGCCATATTCCCATCTAAGGTAGCTTCCTCATTTGCATCTGCCTCATCATGGCCATCGAGAGAACTGAAATACATTTGATGGTATTTATTACAATTTTACAAGTATATTCGGTAACCAGAATCCCAAAACACATACAAACATGCATAGAATACATACAAAGTGATAGGAAAATCATGTACTGCACATAAAATACAACAAATAGGAACATCATAAAATCCATCTTTGTACGATGAAAGAGATATTCACCATCGACAGCACAAGGTACAATAATTAAAAAACATAATGCACCAATAGGAAATCAGTAACAAGATTTATGTACAGACAAGTAGAGAAGTAGTATAAATACTGATAAATTCAATCAACCAGTATTACCCTGCCTCCACTGATCCTGTCCTGTAGGATCCATCAACCTGGAGACTATTCCGATTGTCAACTTTGAATGATCTTGTTCTTCGAGAGAGGGATTGTGAATTATGTTCAGCAAGGGCAACGGCAGTGGTGGTTGGCACTTCATCGTCATACTCTAACAAAGTTGAGCCAGCAACACTGCACAAAATAGCAATTCAAATACATTTAACTTCACAAAATAAATAAATAACACAACTTAAAACTCGAGATTAAAAACTTCAAACTACTCAGTCAGATTAAAAGTTTGTTGTAACTGTACATTCCTAAAAAATCCTCCATGACATCCAAATGCTTCCACACAAAAACACATGCAAACAATATATAAGAGAAAGTAACTAAAGAGAAAATAGAGCTCCTGCGTGAGAATAGCATGACACAAAATATGCAGCAAATATGATGCTGAAATCTGGACATTAGATGGGAAAAGCTAATACCTATATTCACCCTTATTGTACAAATGGGCATGCAAATCCTCCAAAATCTTATAAAAGAGAACTCCACGTAACTTTGTTAACTCAGAACGGACATCTTGAAGCGCCCCAACCTGAGCCACCCACAAAGAATAATTATGACATACAAAAAGCACATGGAAATGTACACAAAGACAAACAACAGGACTCTAGACATGAGTTGTAGAATAGTTACATTTGGTTGAAAGTTCAATACAAACTAAACTATTGGAATTGTTAAACAGCCTTACCTTTGCCTTTCGGCAGGATAGGCCTGAATAGAATATTTCCTTGCATGGACAGAATTAAATACTATAAAGAGATTAGGCCATACTGATTTTGTATTCATTACATGGGAACCATTAACCCCTAATTTTAGGAATTAACTGTATATGCTGTAGTTTAGGAATTTCTTTACTAGACCACTTGAATTCTATTTAATAGTAACTGCGTTTCTAATCAAATAACCCAAAAACATTTTTCTGACTCTTCCAAATGTTAGCGTTTGTAATTATCATTATTGTCTCTCTGGTGTTTTGCTCACAGTAATGTTTGTTTCAAGGGAATATTCATTTCCAATATGCAGAGGGTGCATGTCTTTGTTATATATTTGCATTTTCTAAGGCCTGTTCGGTTTAAGAAATTTGTTTTCATCTTGTGTTTGCTCTAATAATTACAAAAATGGCACCTTATTTCATCATTTCTTGTACAAATATTTGAAATCAGAAAAAAGAAAATAAGGTGACATTTTTGTAACAGCAATAAATTAAAAAATATCTCAACAAATAGGCCTTAAGTACAAGATTCAGAATATAGAACTATAGAAGTCCTCTAGATAATGATAGTAAGTTAAGATCTTACGGTTTGAAGACCTCGCTCAAGCATCAACATTGATTGCACATGCAATTGAACCGCAGCATAAAATTGCTTCTCTGAAATGAGTTTCTCAATGCGAGCTGGAACCTGCGTCTCACAGTTTCAGAATCAAAACATCTATGAAACCAATAATTTTAAACAAAGTAATTGAAAAGAAAGCATATGTGAAATTATTATCAAACGAAAACACTAAAATTTATAAATGAAAATGACATAATTTGCTCTCATCAGATACTTTTTAAACAGATAATACTGGCTCTCAGTGCCTGAGCATTCAGATCAAGAGGTTATTTTGATACAGTATTAGAACACAGTTGACCAAAATGTCTATAGTCCTCTGTCATCATCAGTCTAATAATTAGAATTTCAAATGCAAAGTAATATTATGTTTTAGAAACATAAGTCTTAGGCATTAGCCTCTATTTTATCTTTGTTTCATTTTTTTTTGTCATCACAAAAGCAAGCAAATACTGTTCTACAACTTAAGGAATTAAATTTTAAGGTCAAGTGGTTCTTTTACAGTTGAAATCACTAAAGAGTTTAGACAAAAAAGAAGTACACGATGGTCTATATAATTATAATTACTTTTCTTTTGCAGTTAAAGGAACATGTTATACAAATACCAAAAATGCAAATGCTTTATTCCAAAGCATAAACTGCATAAGTAGCTCAAACAACTCCAACTCAGGGCATATGGAATCAGAGCACACAAGCATAAGTTTAAACAATCGAAATGAGATTGCCTTATTCTTATAAACTGACCAAAGTCATACAATTGAATCAGAATGTATACAACAAAGAATAGACCTTAGCAATGTCTTCAATTTGATCCAATAAGGATATTATATGTCGCAGTGTGACTGATCGATACCATAGTTGATGCAATTGCTTATTGCGGGCACTTAGGCGCTTCTTTGCCTCTGCCAAATCTACTTTTAAGACAGATATACTTTCAGTGGATTCACTGAAGAGCTTCAAGATCTGGAGATAAACAAAAATATTTATCAAACAGAAATTCATAATGATGGGCTACCAGTTATAATTCAGCTATAGTTAGGATCTAAACAAGATGAAATGAAAGGGAGTAGAAGCTGAAGAAATCCGGTTACCATTCAAACTGTTTCAAGTTCATATGAAAAAGAAAATTTAAGAATCAAAAACAGTTTCAATTATTTATTAAAACATTAAATAAAATGTCCTTCATTTTATTTACATTTAATAACTCCTCAACTTCAATTTCTTAACGTTAAGATTGTTTCTTGTTTCTCATCTTTTAACCTTGCATTCCTGATCACAAAAAAAAAAGTGTCTTAAGACTGTAATTACACAGAATCAATAAAAAACTAGATTAAATGGTCATCAAGGAAGGAAAAAGAAATATGTATAATCTGTGGTATATATAAAATAACAGTAAAGATGAGCAATGGAATTAAAGAATGCTTGAAATGAAGCTAATACTACTGCCATGTAAAGAAAATGTTACAATTAAAATTAAAAAAAAAATATTTTGTTCTTTCTCTTGTCTTATAACTAACTTATGAGAAACAAAAAAACTGACAAATCTTTGAAAATTGATAAAAGCAGCAGTTGTTATGCCAATGATATGAACCTGATATTTGGAGAAAAACTATAATCTGTGGCAGAATCTATACATACACATACACCCAGGACTTTCAATAGCAAACGACCCAGTTGTCCATAGTTCAATGTATATTTGAAGTGATTACAGAAAACAAAATATAAAGAAACCTGGGAATAGTTTTGGATAGCTCGGTTGAAGCCACTATGGTAGGAATGCACTACTTCATCCACAACATCTTCAATGATATCACTTTGCTCCTTCAAAAATTGAGCAGCAGCATCACGGTCTTTTGATGTCAAAATGTGAACAACATGAGGTAGTGAATCAAAACGAGCAGCAATCCAACATTCATCTATCCTCAAGAGGTCTTCTCTCAAATACTGCATTCAAATGTAGCATTGAGACTCAGATTACCAAGAATAAGTATACAGCGCAAGCATGACTCAGTGCAGAAGAAATACAGTAGCTACATAACAACAAAAGTTCCAGAGCAAATAATTCAGACTCCTAATTTATAAGTTACAGTCAAGACATCTTTAGTATAAATAAAGTTAGGAACAGAAAAGAGAATTTGCAGGAAAAAGGCTTTTCTAGAAAAGTCTAAAGTCCAAATCACTATTGGCCAAAGAAGAGCAATTAACAGAGTCAAGCAAATCAAGAAGGGTTTTTCTTCCAAAGCTTCTCTATCAGAAGGATTTCAAGCAAAATAGAAATTTCAAGAGATGGCAATGCAAAGAAGACAAATGTCAGAGGGCTGGAGGGGGAATATAATGTTAAACCAATGACCCTAACACTTAAATCTAATAGAATATAATACATTATCCATCCCTGAATCTTAAAGAAACCAAAAGCAGGAATGTATCATAAATCTGAGATGACTATCCGGATCTAAACTCAAATATCTTACACTGATTGAAACCAGTTATGACATTATTTTTTTTGCATCGCACTAGTGTTACATTATATGATGCCACGGCTTAACTCCACCCCACAATACCAACTGGTAAAGGTGAGGATTAGACAAGTTTTAGAAGCTTTATTTGAATCTTATCTTAGTCGATGTGAGATCTCAACCTGGTAAGAGTCAATATCCTGTTGGCAGCACAGTACGATGCTTTCATAAGCCTACTTGGCCAGTCCCTTCATAGGTAGCCTTTTCCAAGGCAATAGTAATCAAATCTATTAGGCCACAATTAAGGCAGCTTTCAACAATGCCCAAGGGAATTTTTATGTTGATAGCAAACATTATCTTCTCCTAAAGCATTAGAACTTTACATGTAATGAAGTGCATTGTGAAGTTTTTCTATTACAACAAGTCATAAAATGTGAAACAACAAGAGTTGAAGGAATTTATGACACCGTATGATTCACAAGACTCAAAGCCAACTAGCTAGAGAAAAATAAGATGCAGGCGCAGTAAAGGCCACTTATTAACTGTTATTCAATCTCCAAAGACAGAGCACATTGGTTCGAAATACCTTAGAAAGGTTATTTGAAGCATGGAATGGGAAAAGGTGCATGATTGTTTTACTTCTCCAGCCGCTTAAACTTGGGAAAAGGGAAAAGAGACTTTAAGAAATTTGTTGTTGGGTTTCGTCAAAAGCCAGAAGAAATAGATTGAATACATACAAAATTTCCTCTTCCTTCTGCCTTTGTAATGTTAGGACTTATCATAGAACACAGTAATTTTGTTCAAGCTAAACTTGGGTACCAAACCAAACACGTGAAATTTTCCCACAACTTGCACAACTGTTATTGCATCTACGAGCAACACACACACGAACGCCCAAAGGATCTTAAAATTGAACCACTTGAAGGAAACCCCTCAGTCAGGACGACCACTAATCTAATCATGAATAGAAATCTCAGAAGCAACAAAGTAAAGCTTACATCTTTATCTGAAGGCAAAGGTAACTCATCAAAAATTCCCATGTCGAGTCTTCAGTGTCACCACACACCATGAAGGTATAGGATTAACTTGCTCCAGCAAACCCACAACTTTAACTGCAATGCACGAATACAAGTTAAAAATAAAAAAAAAAATAAAAAAAGAAAAACTAATATTCCTTTAACATAAAAGTCAGGTACCATCTACTAAAAACACACAATTGCGGACAAATAAATAATAAGAATCCGCTTGACTTTAACTGAAAATGAATCATGAAAATTCTTGAACAAACTTACGTAATATTAAAAAACAACACTTCAACATGCGCAGTAGTCTCTAGACGATAAAACATAGTTTAAAAATTGGAATAACAAAATCAGAAACATATCCTACAAAATGCTTTTCTGAAGCCTATCCTGACGACCAAAAATGATATATACACAATATAATGACAACTCTCGCCGTCATTCTGCAACAGCCAAAAAACTCAGCAACAAGTTTCCGTTCGTAAGTAAACATATTCATTTCCAGTGCAGTTTCTGACCATTATTAAAATTCAATCAGCAGCAAACTCCTAATAAACTTAATCCAGCACAGCATTGAAAGAGCCTAACAACCAATGTACAATTAGACATCGTTATTGTCATTTCTAGGGCGATATTAACTAAAACACCAAAAACACGATTCAACAACTACGAACAGAAGCAGATCCCTGATTTCCGCTCACGCGAACACTTCAGTTGAGCTCTTTAGCAATTCACTCACACGTAACAGACTACGCGGTGCGATAATTCAAAAGCATTTGACAATTCAGAGTGAGAAACTCAAGAAGAAAAAAAAAACGGTAGCAACAATTCGAAATACGCATTAAGAGTTGAAAGATCTTGAGAAAATTAAGCTCAAAATCGAGATTGAGCGTGTGCGCGGTGAATCGAAGGTTTTACGAATCAAACCTGCAGCTGGAAGAATGAATCAGAAGCGAAGAATTCCGAGTGATGACGACGGAGAGAGGGCGGAGGACGCGCGTGAGAAACAGACACTGAGCCTACGGAAAGCAAAGGCGAATTGATATGATTGACTGGTATTAATATTTTTCTTTTCTATGACTAGTATGAATATATAATAATATATAATAATAATAATAATAATAATAATAATAATAATAATAATAATAATAATAATAATAATAATAATAATAATAATAATAAAATACGCTTTAGGAATGTTAACAGAATTTTATTTTTACTTTTAAATTTGGTATTTGGGTAAATATTTGTCTCTTTCTTTTATTGTTTTTAACTTTAATGGTTTGAAATTGTTACTACAAACAGTGTACATGTTCTACATGTGTCATAATGTGGCATTTTATCATTACATAAATTGTCTTTTAACAGAAAACAGCATTTTTAAATTTTGATAACTGAAAATATACAAAACATTTGGTGGGATGAAATCCAACATAAACTATTTTAGAGGGAAAATATGTTTTTAATTTAAAGTATATTTAATGAGGTTTTTAATTTCTAAAATCTGGGATCAATTGGTTCCATAAATTTAAAAAATTATTTTAATATCTGAAATTAAAAAAAAAATACAATTTTAGTCACTCTAATATATTGTCGGCTGAAAATATTTGGAAATGTATGTTAATCTTTCAATTTTATACCATTGGTTTTCAAATTTATGAGACTAAAATATTTTAAAAAAATAAGATTTTAAAATCAAATTCATTTTTGAATTTTAAGGACTAAAAAAATTAAGTCTAAAAAAATACTATCATCAATTAAAAGAAATAAACACTGTTCAAATCTTTTTCTTTAGAATCTGTAAAAGCAAGATTAAATATAATAAATTTTACAAACATTATATTATAATAAAACATTGTATCAATTATTTAATATAAATAAAATATTAAATAATAGAATAACTTATTGGAATTTTATTTTTATCTTACTTTTACAAATATTACTACCATAAAAAATATAAATGATAAGAGTTAAAAAAAAGTGAAAGCATCTTGCAATTATTTTTTAACTTTTTACATATTTTATCAGTCTATTAAATATGTAATATCATACCGACGTGCTACAAAATGTTTTAAAAAGAGTACCAAAACGATTTAATTTTGTTAAATTTTTAACAACATAATGTCACTTTTATTTTTAAAAAACCTTTTTGTATGACATATAAATATATCATTAAGCATTTAATGGACAAGTACAATACACTAAATTGAAAAATGAAATAGTTAAATGTGTAAAAAAAATTAAATAGTAAAATTCGTAAAATAATAATATTAATTAAATAGTAGAAATATGTAATCAAATGTTTAAAAATGTTGACAGTTTTTTGGACACGATACCAGTCTTGGTCTGGTACAACCTTAAATGCTGACTTTTACTAAAATAGAAAGTTCCAAGAATTACAAACTCTGCGGTGAGAGACAATAGCAGAAGCTATTCTTTGTATAATCCTCGCATAACATCTTCAATAGACAATTTACAGCATTTCATATACAGACAAATAATAAACAAACATAATCCAAAGTTTCTGCAAAAAAGTTTACCAGCCCATTACTGGATTCAAAATATAGAAGATGAAAACACTATTATCAGGTGCTCATGGTTCATAGAGCCATAATCTCTGATCATCTATGAAATATATATATATATATATATTGAGGCAACACTGAGACTATGAATTCCGCAGATTATCATCCCCTTCCATTCTCTGCAAGAGTTCTAGTATGCTTCCAGCTTTTCTCTTCGCTCTATCAGTTCCATTTTCTGATAACTCCTGCAGTGCTGCTTCTGCACCATGTTCTTTTGCTAGTTTTAACAGCAGCTGATCTCCCGTGCACAGTGACCACAAGACAGCAGCAGCATTCTCTCGGTTGCGTGGAGAACCGGTTCGTATGACCTCAACTAGAATAGGGATTGGCCTGGCCTGACCAATGGCTACCCTGCCTTCATGGTGGCTTGCAAGAATTGCCAATATAGCTAGTGCTTCATCTACCATTCCACCCCCAGCATCCTTCAGAAACTGTATCAGGGGTCCTACTATACCAGCTTTTACAGCTCTTGCTTTGTTTCCCTGATAAATAGATAGGTTAAAGATTGCAGTAGCAGCATCCTTCTTACCTCTGGGAGTACCTTCACAAAGTAACTTTATAAGGGCGGGGATAGCTCCAGCTGCACCTATTTGCACCTTGTTCTCGTCTAGTACTGATAAACTAAAGAGAGTTGCAGCTGCATTTTCTCTAGCCTCCATGCTTCCAGTTTTTAGTACATCTACAATGTCTGGTATGGCTCCAGCGTTTACTATAGTTCCTTTGTTACTCTCATTGATGGAAAGATTGAGAAGAGCTGTAACGGCATGCTCTTGAGTTCGAGGGTCTGAAGAAGACAGCAAATCTACAAGAGGGGGGATTGCTCCTGCCTCAGCAATGCATACTCGATTATCTGCATTCCTCTTAGCCAGCAACCGGAGCTCACCAGCAGCTGCCCTTTGCTGTTCTATATTGTTACTCGCCAGTTTATCAAGTAAGGCAGTAATGGCAGTTCGATCGCAATCTGAATGACTGCTTCCACCACATTTCTTTGTTCTACAATTCCCTTGCTTTTTTGGTAGCTCAATACCATTGCTTTCACACCACAATGCAATCAGACTCTTCAGAACATAGTTAGGGGTAAGGGCTGTATGGACAAGAGTCTGCTGTGTCTTGGGGCAGGTTTTGTGACCAGCATCAAGCCATTTTTGAATGCAAGATCTTTCATATGTCTGCAAAAGAAAGCAGAAATTTATGAATGATATAGCTTACAGTATAGAAATGTACCCTGTACAAAGACAGTGTCAGATTGTACCTGACCAGTAGAGACAATAACAGGATCTTTCATTAGTTCAAGAGATATAGGACATCGAAAATCATCTGGGATCACTGGAGACCGGTGTTTGACTGTTAGTTTATCACTTTCACTAGTGTTGACTTCGGGATTTTCTGTGAGCACACAGTCCCTCAGCTTGCTGAGAAGGGATGTGATCATTTCAAAAGAGTCTCCTAGTTCTCCACCACTTGTGATCAACATTTCATGTAATTCACTAGATTCTTTCCTTAGGTCATTTATTGTCCTCAGATGCAACTTCTCAGAAAGTCTTTTGAGTATAGCAGGATCAGGGTCTTTTTCTTTTTGTGCCATTGCCATATCCATGTCAAGTTGTATATCAGCAAATTCTGTTTGAGCTTTAGCTCTTTTGAATTGAGCATGTACCAGTTCAATCTGAAAAGGATTAAAATAGTTGTGAAAAATATGGCACATAAGATGCTCCCTTCTCTTTGCCAAAAATATCGCCAGAAATTTAAAAGAACAGCAATCAAATATGATTAGCAGAAGAAATAATAGGAAAATGTTTGAGCCATCATGGAATTGTATATGGTATTGCTGGCCTCCTTCCAATATATGATAAAGGTTTACCTGTTCTCGAACTTCCTCTGATATCTCAAGTTTGTAGTAAGGAATTTCACTCAGTGCAGCTTCAATTTTTTCAGTTACTTCTTGGAATTTATATGCTGTATCATTCCTCCGCAATGCCTGAGACATGTAAATCATTAATCAGATTAAAATTAACGGTCAGGATCAACTAAGATTGTAGGTAGCAAAACTGAACCAGAAGGCATAGAGCATCTGCAGATGGCATAATCTCTTACTCTATGGACACTTCAAATTCAAGAAACAATGCCTACTTAAGCCCAAATGCAAAACGTTCACACAAATGTCACTTGAGCAAATGGATTTATATAGCTTGATCATAATTCCTAAATTTAAGGGGTTGGTTTAGATTTTGAGCATATAAATAATACACATCTCTCAACAATATACAAGAAAAATTATTCTTTCCATCTCAATATGGTCCTAAATTATTCTTTTTGTTTTCTCCTCTCCTACAATCCAAGATCTCATTCTTTGCTTTGTTCACAGCAACTATTCTAAGGGGTGAACAGCGTATTCGTATCGCCTTAAGGTCCCTTTGTATACTTCATCAAAGCTCTTGAGAACACCAAAATCTTAAGTATTGCTTTAATTCAAGATTTCTCCGACTGTTTGACTATTCTTGAAATAGTTTATGTTTATTTGGACATTGTGTGCTTTCACCCTTAGTACTAGTAAAGCACTGACATTCTTTTTGTTTTGTTTCCAGCTTAAACAATGGTTAAGCGTCTCTTTCTCATCTGATGATGTTGATGGCTTCTACAAAGTATGAAGTTAGATTCTGCTTAAGTGTTTAGTTTGGCTAGATTAACTATTCCAAGGCAGTTAAACATTGCAAATAGCTTCTGCTTGAAGGTTAAATTTATTTTCTTTTCTTCCCAACTTGGCCTTGTTGATTACTCCCACATTTGGGATTTCTATTTCGGCAATTTGATTACTGAGTCTTAATTGTCATTTCATCATAGCAAAGACCTTCCAGTGTCATCAAGACCTTGTCTGTGTGTTTCAAGGATCAACAGTGTTTGTGGGGACTCTATAACAAGCTAGATACCTATAATGAGATACTATCCTATAATTCTCGTGTTTCACTATTGTTTCACTATTGTTTCACTATTTTATTTTAGTTTGTTTGGATAGTTTGATCATATTATTTAATGCCTAAACTTTTTAGAAATTGTTTTAGATTTTTGTACATAAAAATTCTATAAATGGCTCAACGACAAAGAAGAGACCTCTTTCCTTCCACCTCTTTTCAATTCCCTACAAAACCAAAAATACACTAAATTCTACCGTTGGAAAGATTCACCAAAACCAGAAATCCATACCTGATAAAGCTTGCTCCCTTGGTTGACAGCCTTTAAAAGGGTCTTAGCAGAATCTAAAGCAACCAAGAGAGACTCAAAGCTCCCAAGTTGTTCATCGCTGAGGGACTCATCACTATCTTTCAATTCCTCAAAGAGGGGACTCAAAAGCTTCAACCTGCGAACCAAATTCCCATACACCCTCTTGCAGAAGTTCTGACACTCCGGCAACCCAGAAATGTCCTTGATGCACTCCACCAAACGACCCAAAACCACGCCCTTCGAGCTCTCGCTCCCACCCATGTTGAGAAAAAGTCAAAGCAGCAAACTTTAACCACAAGATCGAAGGTTCCTACGAGCTGGAAGGTGATTAATGGAACCCAGATGAGGGAATTGCTGGGAGAGAGTCGAAGAAGGGAAGAATCACTGTAGAATTGAAACCCACCAATTATACCATGAGCTGAAAGAGAATATTGTTTTGCGTTACTTGAGAGAGAAATGAAATTGGAAGATTGTGGAGGATGAAATGAAATTACAGTAATCAAATCGAGAACGGAAAGAAATTGATCTAGTAGACGTTTTGTGGTTGACTTTTTGGAAAGGTCTTTGCCTGGTTCTTAGGTAAGAGGTGAGACAGACACCATGAGAGAATCAAGGGAGTTCTCTGTCAGACCAAAATGTCTTTTCTCTTAGTTTTTATGGAATGTGTTTCATTTTATTACAAAATAAAAAACAAATTAATAAAAGAATCTTCTGACATTTATATATTCCATCAAGAATAATAAATTTATTGAAATTTAATAAAAATATCTGAAAGAAGATAAAAATTTGTGTAATTTATACAAAGTTGTAAATTCATACAAATTTACACCTTTACACACATTTCATGAATTTAATAGTTAAAGGTATAAATATATATTAACTTTCCTCATTTCTTATTATTTATTGTAAATTTTTTATTTCTTCTATCACAGAGTTTATTCTCTTATCATGGTCATTCTTTTACAATCCTTGCCACCCTTTCTACCATTTCTCACTACAAGCTAAAACTAATGTAAAACTTGAGGGAATAAGAGATTAACATTGATTTTTTTTTTTTTTCATTGACACTTTCTCTACCATTATAATTCAACTAGTAAACAAATATCCCACTAATTTTAAACTCCAAATAGTAAGAGGTTAGTACTGAAAGACTAATGATAAAAAAAAATGTTATTTATGTAATTTTTTTATACATGCTTTTTATATATTTTATATTGATTTTGGTAATTTTAAAATTTATCCTCTTTTCATGTGGAAGGTTCACATTGACAATTTTTTTAAGGACTTAGGTTTCTGTACTGTTAAACTAATAGACAAATTTTCCACTATAATTTAAAATTAATGTTTAAAGTTGAGGAGAGAATAAGAGGTTGGTACATCATGAAAGACTAATAACAAAAAAATGTTATCTATCTAACTTCTTATACACACTTTATGTATCTTTCATTTTAAATGTTTCTAAGAAAATTATGCATCCTTTCAAATTTTATATATTCATAAAAAAATGTTTCTTATAATATGAACTTATTAAAATATAACCTAGAATATTTTAATTATACAACTCTATAAAAAAACTTATAAATCATTATATTTCCATTTAATTTTTAAAATTATAAGACTTCCTTACCGAATACACTTCATTAGTTTGAATAGGAAAATGATTTTTATTTTTGTTGTATATAGATAAAAGTTATTCATTTTAATAGTTAATATAAGACATTTCTAAAGTAATTATATGTGTTCGTAATATATTATAGATTATAATAATAATTGAATATAGGTAGTATATATTTTTTATGACTATAAATTATTTGTTTTAATTTCATTTGTTTTTTTCCTTTTTCCCATTCTGAAATTTTAAACCGAACCAGTTTAATAAATAACTTGATGCACCTTATTTGAAAATATTCTTAATAATAGAAAAAATATAAAAATTACATTAAGATGAATTTGAAATTACAATGTAAAAATAATACTTGCTAATAGAAAATTCCCATTTTTTATTCTTTAGTACTTCAGGTTTAAAATTTTCCTACTTTATTTCTAAAGTGAAACTTAAATATATTTTTAATTTATGTAAACTGATTGGTTTTTAATTCTAGTTACTGTAATTTTTTATTTGTTTTTATTTTTTAAAAATTTGAAAATCAGCTATTTATAAGATTATACAATACTAATTAAATAGTATGTTAAAAAAAAAAGTCAAATGATTGTTGCATATGGCACATATTAATATGGTGATAAAGTATTAATAAATGACATTTAAAAATTAATAAAATTCATAAATAAATGTTATTTGTCTATCTTAAAATGATTATTAAAGCATAAAAATAATGAATTGAAATTTTAAAAATTAAAAGTCAAATACACTATTTTACTGATACTATAAAAAAATCACATACTTTTTATAAAAATAGAAATAAAAAATATTTAACTAAAATTATATTTAAACTTATAAATTAATTACCAAAATTTGTCATGCCAAATTGTAGAGTTATAAAATATTTTTTCTTTTCAAACTATTACTTAACTAAGAATATGTTCACAGCAAAACAAAAAAACATGAAATTAATCCTTTAAAGGATAGAGAATCAATTAAGAATTAATATCTATAATTGTAGATTGGTAAAGCAATCCTTTGACAGCAAGTTATTAAAACTGAATCAACTTATAATTAGTTGTAAAATTTAAAGTTTTTGAAGGACCTTTATTTGAAGCATGATTTTTGAATTTTGCTATCTCAAAAGGATTTAGAAATTTTCAAATAAGCTGTGTGCGGACATTTGACGACGCTGCAAACCGCGTTTTTGATAAACACTTGCCACACAATATTTCTTTAGCAGCCTTAGCTTTTCTTTTCTTTTATTATTAGAATAAAGAAGATTATACGTCATTTTCCATTAACATGCTTCCACTCATCAAATCTTACCTTATAAAATATTTAAGTGTTTATATAATATAACTTTTTGAATAAAAAAATTGATAGCTGATGAGTATACTTAAGAACTTTCAATTATAGTGTTCTTATAATATAATTAATAATAAAAAATATTGTTTTAATTAGTATTTATTTAAATCTTAATTATTATTTTTATTATTTATGTAATTATTTTTAATTATAGTAGACCATATGAGTAAATGTTTTCACTAGACAGTTTAGTAAATTGAAGTGTCTATTATTCTTACTAGGTCTAATAATAAGAAGGGAAACAAAATCTAAGTGGAAACATTAGATAAGATCTAGCATATTTCAGAAAGTAAATATTTTGTAAATATAGGAAGAAACAGGTTCGCGTCACAGATTCATTTATGAGGTTTTCCGCGCGAAAGAAGCATAAATATAGAAAGAAAAAGCTTCGTGTCACAGATTCGTTTATCAGGTTTTCCGAGTAAATATAGAAAAAAAGCCTCAGATTGATTTATTTATAAGGTTTTAGTGGAATAAAGTTTTATTATCGAGTTCAATGTAATAATTTATACTTTATTGTTGATTTGTTTTAATTATAGTTTTTTCAAAAACATTATTTTTAACATTAGTTAAAAATTCAAATGATTTTTTTAAATAAAAATTAATTTATTTAGTCTTAATTATTTTTTTATATTTAATAAAGAGATAGAATTATTAAGAGGTAGAAGATAAGCATCTTATTTGAATAAAAAATTAAAATGAAATGAGATTTTTTACTCATAATATTTTAGTGAATTTTGTTTTTGCTCTATTAAGTATAACTTTATGAGATAATTAAAGAATAATAATAATATTAAAATAACCAAAGATAAATTTACTCATTTTGAGAGTCAATCTTGATTTCATTATTATTTTAAATTATTTATTTTATTTTTTTTCAAAACAATTTTTAAACTTTTTTTTATTTTTTTTTTCATTACTAACATTTTTATTGTTTGTAGATGAATTTTGAAGACTAAATAATAAAATTTATTATTAGATTTGTTGGGAGATGATTTGAAATAATTCTTTTCTATCTATATTAATTTTTTTAGTATTAGACGGTTTAGCATTACATTAGACTGTCTAGCACATAATGTTAGATTATTTATACTAATTTTTTTTTAAACTGTCCGTGAAATAACAACGATCAAATTTATAATTTTTATTTTTATACCTTACTTTGTTTTCTCTTTTTATTCAATTAGTCTTCAATTTTATTGCACTCATGACATTATAAAAAAAAGAAAGATAATTTGTTTTCCTAGAATGTCTACTCTTTAGGTTTAAATGTTTAATTTGTTTAATTTTTTATAGATAGATTGTCTAAATTTTCATAATCATTTTCTTGTGATTTTTTGTGAATATAAATTCTTCATAACAAAATAATTGTGAAATATAATATAAACTCTATTTTCAGCCACTAATGCAGTCTTGTGAATCATATCAACCTTATGAATTATGTTTTCAACCACCTTTGAATTATGTTTTCAACCACCAACGTAAGCAAAATCAACTATCATTAAAACAATTAACATTTTTATAAGAGCTTATGAGACAAATCAGTAAGATTAAGAGATCAACCTCCAATTAGATATATTGAAGAACTTATCTTACAACGAGAGACAAAAGATATTGCTACAAGATTAAAACTTAGTTGAATTAATTTCATGATATAACTTAAAATTTGATTTAACAAGTTTATATTTGACTTGCAAGTACAAATCCTCTTCGAGAGAAACACACAAGAGGGAGTTGTTGAAGTTGTTACAAACCATTTCATGTAATTATACTTTCGTTGTGATCTATTTCACAACTATTTTCTCTAGAATGTGATGATAGTAACAGGTACTGGTAGACAACTGAGAAAGACCAATATAGATTAACTACAAAAACCATTTCATGTTTTGCAGTAGGTATAATAAAGACTATATGCACTTTTCATACCTAAAGTTTCATAAAGATCTTAAATTTAAGTTATAGATTTTGTAACTTACTCTCGTTAAAATATATTGATACGATAATAAAGTTTTGAAAAAAAGATATTCTTAAAATATATTACTATGATAATTAGAGTTTTAAAGTTGAAATTTAGATCTCTTACAAAATTCTGAATCTTAAAATAAGACCTTATTTTTTAATATATACAATATAAATTGAAACTACCAACTCGAGGGAAAATAACATCAAAGTGTAACATTATAAAAACATTAAAAAATAATAAAGAACCATAATTTTTTATACAAATAAAAATATTATTTATTGCATTAATGATATCAAATTAAAATTTAATTTGTATAATATTATAATATTATTTATCATTTAAGTATAATATGAATTTTTCACATAATTATAATCACATTAAATTAGTATGTAATTATAATAATTAAATTAATCCCTTAAGTCTGTAAAAAATTAAAATTATAAAAATGTAAATCTTGTAAAAACCTCACAATTGAAACAAAATTTGAAACGATCTGAAAAGCAATGCAACGTTTGTAGTAAAATAAAACCTTTCAAGAAAATCTTATGACACTCTTATATTGAAGTTGCTTACTTTAACGAATTTAACCAAATAAATTGTGCAAATTATGTTTTCCATTAACAAATAATAATAAATTATACTCTAAATTGTATTGATAGCCTAAAAGTTTCAAGCTTTAACTCATTAAAAACAAACAGACATGTTTGAACAAAGATTCTAGTTCAGTAATTATTTAATAAACCCAAATCAAATAAAAAAACTGTTCATAAACCCAAACAGTGAAACTTGTTAATTATACAAGTTAGACAACAACAGATAAACATATGAATGGATCCTTGATATTATAGCCTTGGCCTAGAAATCATGTTTGTTATCATCTACCTGATGACATGACCTTATTACATGTTGATAAAAGATCACAGATACATCTAATAATAATCACAATATATATAAATACAATCCATACACTACACTTTTGGAGGATCAAAAGCAAATGCAGATCCCTTACTGAACTGCTATCAAGCTACTTCAACTAACTGATGGGCGAGGCAGTCTTTTGGCAATTTCCTGTCAAAGACAAGGTTTTAATGGTTAAGCCTAATTGGGAATGCACAAAAGGATGAACAAAACAGAAGTTCAAGGCAAGGACATCATAATAAGATTGATATGCCAAAGAGAGAAGAGGAAGATTAGGAGGTTGTCTATACAAACACGCAATCATGATATAGAAATGAGATACTGGTATTGAGTAAACAAGGTAATAGTAGTAATAAAACAATTAATTCACCTCAACATGAATTTAGAATTTTGCAGGATGTTTGAAACAAGTTAGCTAACATGCCAACATGAATTACAATTTAAGATTCACTAACAGCATACCATGACATTATTGACAACAACTAACCCAAGATTCATGATTCAATCTTAGACTGATCACTTTGCCTACATTTTGGCCTACTGTCCCCTTCCCCATAAAACATCCAAGACCTCCTTTTAAACCCCAAAAAAGGGAAATGAAAAACTAGTTAGAGGTCCTAATCTGAACTCCAAACTGAAATCAGATTGAAATTCAATGTTTGGTTGATACTGTAACTCTCATTGTAGGCTACAAGAACAAAGTTTAAAATAAGCACCTCTTGAATTGCATCAGTAACATTAATTAATTGATCTGGAACTAAAGTTATATAGCCTCAGTAGAGGCAGCGACCCAATTCCGGGGTCCCTCTCAACAACTTTCAAGTATTATAGGTCAGAAACAGCAAGTACTTTAGAATAACACATCAATAATTTTGTATTAGTAGTGTTGTTATTTCATAACAAAAATCATGCTTGGTTGCAAACTAAACTTTTTATCTTTCATAATATAATCAGTACATAATTAGCAGGCATCCAATGGCTGTGATCCTTTTCATATATATATATATATATAGGTGGCTGCCTAGAAGTTAGTGCTTAGAAGTTAGTGCTTTCCAGCATGCTTGTTGAACTTCTCTACAAGACCAATCTTGCGTAACCTCAAAATGTAGCCCTGGCCATTTTATTAGTTTCTCTAACCTAAAATATTTTTTAGTAGTTAACTCCCTTATGTATTCCAAGACCAAGACATTACCTTTGATGGAAAAGATGCAATCTTGGATTTTTGTAGGACGGAATTCCTATTTCAAGATCATCTTTAGCCCCTCCAATAGGTCTATATGAGTTTGTTACAAGTACAACTATCTTCAGGCAGCAAGAACATCATGGGGAAGCTTGCTAGTAGCATAGTCAACAATGTCCTAAGAGACCAAAGATCAGAGTTAAAGCCGAAAATTGACTACTAGCATAGCCTCTGGAAAATCCTAAAGATCTGCAAGTCAATATCAATCAGTATTCCTACAGTTCCTAACACTTGATCATTACTTAAGCATCTTGTTGCCTGAGTGTACTGTAGAACTTAAATTAAACAGATTAGAAATCAGATCATATGACCAGTACCAAAACAGGACCACATATTATTTTGGCACCTTATATTCAATCCAAAGAGACATTTATTCTCAAATATTTTATGGCACTTATTTTATGCACAGAAGATAAAACTGCTAACATGGGTATTCAATATAAGTCAAAAAAATTGCAGGATTACACAAGGTAAGATGTGATCATGTCCAGTCATAATTGACATACCAATTAAACAGCTAACTAGTTTGTACTGTTCATACATTCTCATCCTTGCCAAATACAAAATGAAACGATTAATTTTATAATCTAATAACCAGAAGAAAGTAAACACCGAGCGTACCTCAAACAGTTCATTTATATTATCTGCTGTCTTTGCAGATGTCTCTATGAAAAACATACCATTCTTCTCAGCATAGTCAGTGCCATCCTTCATGGAAATATTAAAACAAACTATGAGGTAAAAAAAAACGAATTTGTTTATTGTATTATGGAGGAAGGTTGTACTACCTGGACAGCAACTTCCCGCTTCTCTTGAAGATCAGCTTTATTACCGACCAGTGCCATCACTATATCAGGGCTTCCATGTTTTTGTAGCTCCTAAATTATCACTGTTTCAGTTGCTAAAACAAAATAGAAAGAAATGCAGCTCCTAATAAAACAAACAGCTCATAATCTAATGATTTGTAACATGTAAGATATATAGAAAAGCTTAATTGCAGTACATCAAGTAGATGTCAAATATAAGTATATCAAATTTGCTATGTTTTTTATTCTTCGCATAGTTTTTACAACAACTTAATCCATAATGACAATGATTAGATTTTTCTTCTTCCAACTGCAACAAAATCCACCCTGCAATCACCATAGCATATGATTGACTAGTCCCATATGAATCCAACCTTAAATCCAAATATAATGATTTTCTTCTGTTTTCTATAAGCACAAACAACAAAAATCTTTTCCCATTAGGTATACTATATATGTCTCATCCAATCACCCTTGTGTTATGTAAAAAGATTAGAAATGGAGTGGATGATCTAACTCAAACCAAAAGCTAGCTCAAAAGAGAATTCCCCAAGTTCGGTAAGGAGTATTTTGGCCAAATTTCTAGCCATTGTGGGACTTTATAACACATCTCATGCTCCCTGGAATGGCAATTTGGAGTGCAAAATTTGCAGAAGTAGATATCAATGGAGAGCCTAACATCAAGACTAGAAAAGCTTCAATACAATACTATAAATGGTCTGTGTCTAACTCAATCCCAAAGCATACTTCTAGTTATAGGCAGATTCAACATCCATGGATATACACGTCACCCACCTCACGTGTCCCCCACGTTTGAAGATACCAAAATTTCCATGCTATACCATTAATGTATTCTTACAAGCAAAAGTAATGCAGGTTTACTGGGTGTTCCAATTTTTCAGTTTTATAGCCTGTTGCTCTCTTCTTCAAATTTCCAAATGATTTGTCTGTCTCTTAAAGAGCAAAAGACGAGCCACCGCTATTTGAGGTATCATAGCTTCAGTAGACATTCCATTCCTTCTCTTTCCTTATCTCTCATCTACCAATATAAAACCTTGTAGTACAAACAAGCTTTCAATGCTTGCACATCCTAGCTCACATAATTATCACCCAATTACAGATCAAAGACAAAAACATCAATTTCTTTAACTTCATTGTTAAATGCTTTTAGGCAGGGGTATTCCCATCTAGTTCTAGTCATGATGCACATCCATCAGGTCAATTACTTAATCACAAATGTTTTAAATGAAGGAAATGGATTAAAACAGGACTGTATTCTATTCATCATCACATAGTTCCAGACTAAATAATAATACAGGGAATTTTTTGTTATTCATATTGTCCAAATTTTAAATAACTAACCAAGCAAGAAATGACAAAGTAGAACCCTGCAATAACTGAAAATGTACCTTAACCCAGTACTGTGCCTTGCTAAAAGATTCTGGGCTTGTTATATCATAGACAATAACTGCAACTGCTGCACCTCGGTAATAGAGAGGTGCTAATGCAGCGTACCTGAAATAAATTATTAGCAAACAAATATTACTTCAAAAACAATTTGATCTTGAAACAAAACAAAGTGAAAAATTTTAAGAGAAACAAAATGTATCAAGAAATTGCATAATCTGGAAAGATTAATGACAGACACCTCTCTTGACCAGCAGTATCCCATATTTCAAATTTGACTGTTGTAGAGTCTTGCAGAGCTATTGTTTGTGACAAAAAAGAAGCTCCAACAGTTACCTTACATTAAAAAGTCTAAAAGATATAAGAACAATTTCATGGAATAACAAGTCATGGACACTATTAAGAAAGTTTACATAGTTAAAAAATAGAATAAAGTACCAAAACAAAAGCAACATATTCTTACTTTGGATGTTGCATCAAACTGACCACGAACAAATCGTAGAACAATACAGCTTTTACCAACACCAGAATCACCTAAGAGAACAAGCTGTTTTCAGTGACATATCAAGTTAGTTATGGTTTCCTTTAAAGGTTAAACAAGAAAATACTAAAGTATGACAGAATCGATTATGATTAATTTCAACTGCATCCCACGTCCTTTCAATGACTTGTTAATAGTTAAAAGCAACATCATATACAAAAAATCCTGTGAACTATGCCCATATTCATTCTATCTGCTTTTCCATAAACACCTTAGTGTATCAGGTCTCCAAATCCTTCACCTCTATGAACACGTCCTAAGAGTGGAATGATTGTAAATTTGCAAATAGATGCTTGGAGATAATCCAATACTTGCAAGGACCAAATATAACTTGACACAAAAATTTATACAAATTATTAAAGTTTCATCTGTGACAATATTTCCCATTCACTCTTTCTTTGGATGTGTATCAAATTGCAGTCTGGTAAATAAACACACGATGGTTACACCAAACACGGCTTAATTACCCTTTTAGTCCCACTACTTATTTATTTTATTCAATTTGGTTTTACTATTAATAAATGGTTCGACCAAGTCCCTCAATTTTTAAAAAACACAACAATATGGCCACTTTCCATCCATTTACCCGTAAAATTATAACTAACAAATATTAATGGTTTTAATTTACACATAACACAATTTCTGACCATCGCATCATGACAATATATAAAACTAATGACATCAATTACAACAACAAAAGGGTCACATTGATGCATTTTTAAAAATTGAAGGACTTGATTGAACTATTAACCATAAGAGGGTCACATTGTTGCATTTTTTAGATCGAGATGCTTAATTGATTTTTTTATTAATAAAGGGAGTTAATTGAGCAAAATAGATAAATAATAGAACCAAAAAGATAATTAAGCCCACATCACTTGACTTTCATCCATTATATATTTCTCATTCATTCATTTTGATAATTAAAGGTCATAATCTTATCAACAAATGCAATCCATTCTTTTAGCAGATCAAATTTCTAGCAGCAAGTTATTTCAACATTTGTCACTAATTAAAGTATCAAGACTTACAACATCTAACAAATTACAATTCACAATCAAAACAAGACTATTATGACAGAATCAAGGTAAAGATATGGTTCTCAAGCTTTTAGTCATTTTAGATAACAAAAAACAGGGTTATGTTCTTTTTCAGCATGCTGCGGCTTTAGAAAAAAACCAGGAAATTAATCGTTTGCAACAGGAAACGGAAAGCTCCCTATCTACCCTCTCCTAATATCCATAGGTTCCCTGCTTATAAATTCTATTTAGACAATTTCCCTAGGTAGTCAACCACGGATCTCTAACAATTGACTTTCTCACTCGACAACAAATCGAAAATTTACAAGAAACTGGTAAATGCATGAAACCATATTGATAAATAAAAGAACTTTTTTTCTTAATTCTTTTAAAGAAACCAAATAACTAGACAAAACACGAGCAATCCAAGAACATTGCACAAATACCTTGACCCTTAGATTCCTGGCATCCTGCCCTCCACCATTCTCGGAATTGGGTCGACCCATCTGCCTTGAATCCCTATCTGCAAACACAAAATCAATTACCCCCAAAACCCCATCAAAACTCAATAATTGCTCATAACAACGGAACCCCATTAAACCACAACCCCAAAATCACAGATCAAAACCATAATCAGTCAAAAAGAATAATTTTTCCGAAACCCTTTTGAGCTCCAGAGCCAAATCAACAACAAAACATCAGACTTTACCCGGAAAGGAGGAGCCGCAACCCATAGCGAGAGGAGAAGATTGCGAAGCAGGCACAGATGGGGGTGGTTGATGATTGAGAAAGGGTTATTTAAAAGAAAAAAAAATTGGACCCTTTTTGTTGTTTTGTTTTGTGTTTGATTAGTTTCTTGGTACCCACGAAAATTAGTGGTGTGCCACCAGCACTGTGGTGGAAGATTGAAGGTTGGTTAATGGGAACTTGCAAATAATGAAATTCTGGCGTGGTTAGCACAAATCCTGGGTCCTATTCCTTTATCCTGCTTTCCGTGAGGACGAGGATTTCCACTTCAGAATCCTCCTCATAATTAAACACCAAAATCACTTTCTAATTTCTCTATATGATTTTTTTTTTCTATATTGTGAAAATAAAATTTATGTGACATATTTCTTTTTTGATCCGGATATGTCTCGATCAAGAACACCGAAAGACTAATCTAAAATTACT
>Ga0209700_103750_pt1 | contig 28565 bp, 14 predicted proteins | sample SiratroredBW_FD_187528 | JGI IMG/M metagenome (GOLD analysis project Ga0209700, IMG submission 187528) | Root nodule microbial communities of legume samples collected from California, USA - Siratro red BW (SPAdes) (version 2) | ecosystem: Host-associated > Plants > Roots > Nodule | place: USA... | reverse complement strand
AAATACATAAAAGTTAAAATTGAGTTTATATAGATTATTAACTATTTAATTATTATTCATCTACAAAACTCCTCATATTTCTATCCTTTTATTGTTTTTTCGTTCTTCCTACCTTTTTTTTTTTTTGGTCTTTCTCAGATCATTTTTTATCATTTTCACGATCAAAGTAACACCGTTGAGACTATAGAGTGAGATTCAATTTTGATTGATTTAAAGAGTTAGTTTATTTTTATTTCATAAATATTTTCTTTAAGTATTTTTTCACTTTTTGTGATTATATAGAGATTTTACTTTTTTTTTATGAAATGATAAGATAATGTTTCATCAATATTGACCTTTGATTTTTGATATTTGATATTGTCATTGTTTTCTAATTAATTGAAATTCATAAGAGTGGTTTCAAAAATTATTTTCTATTTTAAGACATCTCTATAGCAAGTTATAAATCATATAAGAGAAACTGATAACTTAATTTTGTTTCAATCTAGTTTTAGAGTTAAGATGAAAATTTAACTGGAGTTCAGATTTGAGAGATTTATGGTGGATTTGTAAGCTATAATGTAAACTAGTTTGGGATTTGCAATAGTGATTTTAAATTAGGATTAATTTTTAACAAAATGCATAGTTGGATTAGTTATGGATGTTTTAATCTTGTCAGAACAAAAAAATACTTGAGTAAAAGATCTTTTCATGAATTTTTTAAATGAAATGGTTTTAATTTTAAATTTTATGTTAAGACAAATTGTAGTGCTTTTGAAGGAATATTTAGTTAAAATGTCATAAGTTGATTTGATGCGGAAACTGTGATTTTGAAAATGATAGGCTATACTAAAGTCATGAAACATGTTAGAACAATTAAAATTCATCATTTTTTTGTTGTTGGATGCATGTTATAAATTTTTCATAATTCCAAATTTTTTAACATTTTGTTAAAGAGAAAATAAAATCAAGACAAATCTTTTTCTTTTAAATGATTTTCTTTTAAACGGCAATTAGGTCACTCTTAATGAAAATCATATAAATATAATTCTTTTTTTTTTAAAGAATTTTCATTAAAGAACAAATTGTGTCACTCAAGGAATTTTAGTGAAGGTTTTGTCAATGAAAAACACTTGATGTAAGGTGAATTTTATTATATAATTGATTTTTTTTTTTTTTTTGGAGTTGAGAAGTGTTATATATATGTTCGTATGATCAGATGAAAATGTTCCTGAGAATATTTTCTTAATATTTTTTTCATTTAAATTAGTTTTTATGAAATCTTTTATATTGTTTTTCATAATATTTTTACATAAACATATATTAATTTATTATTTAGATTTAGAAAATTAAGATTGAAATATTGTAAATATTTGATATTCTATTAAGTTTTGCTATATATATAGAGTACATAAATAAAATAAATCACACGTTTCTCTATATAATATATCTCTTATATTTTCAAGATATATTTCTAAACAATATTACGAAGAATCATTTCTTTTGCCTGACCTGTAAAATAGAAATAAAATAAAATTTCCCATAAGTTACTATGTCACTATTTGATGGCGAAAGTTAAAAAGTTATTTATTTATATGATAAGAATACAAACTTATTTAAAAGGGTTAGATTTATAGAAAGTTTCAGAAGATCAATAAATCATTGATCCGCAACTTAAAAATCTTACTTTGACCGAAATCAAAATATAAAAGAAAAAAAGACAAAGAATGCAAATACAAAATCATGTATATTTACTGATGTTTCTCAAATGATTCTCACCATAATCATGATCGTAAAGTTATACAGAAATTTTGTAATTATTTAAAACGACAATATAAAAAAAATGAAAATAATAAAGACATGAAAGTGTTAAATTTAAAAGAGTCAGATACAATTAAAAAAATTTCAATCAAATTGTTAAATATTACTAACAAGACAAAATTACTTGGTAAGAAGTTTCTACATTTCAAACTCATCGAAAAAAATTCTGATAAAAGTGTTAAGTGCTTCATCATATTGGTGATCAATGATTACGAAAGAAAAAGTATTTATTTTGTTTGGATGGATGTTGTAACATTTGATGCCCCTGCATTGAAAGATGAAAATCCAGAAAGAAGAGGCACCACATATAATCCCATGTTCTTCTATTATCCCCAACACAGGAATAGAATAAAGCCAAATGGAGACAAAATATAGTGGTGGCCTGGGTCTTGTGGTGTGGGGTTGGCATGCAAGTTCTTATTAAGCTTTTGTTTCTTAGCATAGGGAGTGTGTGATGATAGGAATAGCAACGGCAAAGGCAAGCTACTTTCGTGCCTCTTTCCAAACCAGACAAATTAGATACATCCACTTCACATTCCTACCAATAATAAACCATCTTTACTTACTTTTTCCTCTATTATCATTAGGTATTTAACTGTAAGTCTAAATCTCACATTAGATAAAAATGAGTAAGTTAAATAATATGTAAAAAAAAACCTATAAATCTACTGTTTTAAGATTTTAGATTAAAAATGATATAATTTTTTTATGTAGTTTAACCTATTTTTTATTCTTATAATATAAGATCTTTCCAGTTATACCTCGTCTGATTCTTCCAACACTCACTGGTCACCAAGATTAATTCTACTTCATTTTTATACTCTTTCTTTCTATTTTTCCATTTCATGCTAACAATATATACAGTCCAACAAAACAACATTTGTATTATCAAGATCATTGTACCAAACATTGCATGCCCATAATACTAAACACTGTGACTAGCGTGCTTGCTACAAAATGGACAAAGTAAGAGACAACGTCCCTTAGCTGCGGCGCTTTTCATGGCACTGAAATGGGGAATTAGGTGAAGTTTTATTATCTTTGTTCTATGGTGTTAGTGTATAGCCTTTCACAACTATTCCTGCTATGCCATGTGTTATGTTTGAATTCTGAGCCTTTTTTAACCTTTTATAATCGTTGCCTGTGTTTTTATATAGGAAACATTGATGGTTATTGCTAGTTTTTCAAATTAACATTACAATTAGCTTCTATTTCTTACACGTGAATCTCACTTGTTTCTTTTATTATATTGAATTAATTCCAAGTGCATATACCTTGGATCAGGCACGTGAACGTACTTCTAAGAACAACACATTCTTGGTTTCCACTAATTTGAATAAGTTGTTTTTCGTGAAAGTATAGTAAAACAAAAACAAATCGCAATGAAGAATGAATTACGAGGTTTTATTTATTTATTTATTTATTTATTTAAGCTAATAATGTTAATGTTTCTTTAGTTTAAATATGTCAGATGTTTATGTATAAATTAAAATCACATACAACATGTTATATAGAAGATTCCATTTCTTATACTAAATTAAGAAAATATACTCTATTTTATTATGATTATTATTATACAAATTTTATTCATTTCTTATAATAAGATTTATTAAGGGCATTGATTTTTCATCTGTAATCAAAGTAAATATTTGTTTAAAAATATTAAAACAAGTTAAACAAACTTAATTGAATTGACATAATATAAAATAAATTTGTAAGATTTATAAGAGAATTGTAAGTTGGTCTTAAACCTTAAAAAGACATTAAAAATAACCAAGCAAACTAAAGTAAATGTAAGAGATAAAACAAATATTGATTAAAATTTAAAATGCAGAAAATTTGAAAGATTATATTTCAATGATAGTAAATAGTAAAGAAATAAATTATAATACTAGTGGAAAGAAATTATTAAAGGAAAAAAATAAAAAAATACAGAGAAATCTAATTTTCTGTGTATCGTTTTTTTCCATATACAATATAGTGTTTACCACTAAAAGTAAAATTGATCACCTTAAATATCTATTAATTCCATATTTTTACGTAAGAATTTCATCGATAAATATTTGAATATCATTCTCGACATATTTTTCAAATTTCTTCTTAGATATGTTCCTAATCAATGAATAATAAGAATAAACTTAATAACTTATTTATCATTACTTAACTCACAATTTAATAAATCTATATTTCAACATTTCTCCCAATTTACTTGTTTACTCTATGAAGAATTTTATAAATACACTTTGATTCTTATTTCAACATTCCTTTCATCTTAGTAACCTTGATTACATATATTTTTTTATATAATTTTCTTGCCCATAAGTATAAATAAGTAAATTTACTATCGTCAATAATTTATAATTAAACAAGAAGATATTTCCTATCCCATTTTCTCATATAATATTTATGTTTAGTAATAGAAATTACCTCGTCTAATAAAGACAAAAACAAGAGAAAAACTTTTTGGGGAAGACACATGCGTAGCTTTTGTCACATCAACTTCGTTATTAAAATTACACAATAACTCAAAAAATATTTTTTACAAGGATCAACCCACCCTCTTTATCCATGATTAAGGGAATATCAAAGACAGAGAGGAACTAAAATATTCTCATCATTGATTTCATTTCTCGATGGAAGACTTCATCAGATCCTTCTTTTCCCATTTTAAAATGAAAACTCCAATTATTATGTGTATACGATAAAAAATGATAGTTATATAAACATTATAATACCAAGTAAATATCATTTCAGTTTTATTTTTTAATCCAAAACGCTTTATTCTAAAATTATATTTAGAAACTAAAAATTCGTAACCATTCATACAAATTTTTAAGTAATGACGTGATTTTGGTTTTACAAGAAACATGCATTAAAGGTAGTAGGCAAAAATTAGAAGTATAGGAGAATTCATAATAAAAGAACAAAGAAGAAAGAAACAAGTTAAAAAAAAGGCAAAACTATACTAAAGGTTTAATTTACCCTAAATAAAAGTACAAAAAGTGCATTTTTTTAGCTGTAATGCAGTTGAGTAGTAGTAGTGACTATTTAATTTGAAAATTGAAATGGAAAAGCTTCATTATGAAAAGATGATTTTCCATCTTAAGGATGATATTCTCCGACTCATACATGATCCCTAATCTCAGCCGTCCAAAGACACACGGGCCCCACTATATCCAACGGCCCTGAATAGTTGTTCAGGGAAGCCTCTCTTTCTCTCTCTCTCTTCTCTATTAAACACACTTCATTCTCTCTCCAACATCACTGGTCTTCTTCTTCTCATTCCCTCACTTTCTGTAAGGAGCCATTGCTCTTTGCTTGCTTACGCTCATCATCGCCATTGACAAACAACAATGCTATCCGAGGTACGCTAATGTTGTCTTCTCTTTCCTCGTTTAACCAACTTAACTTGTTGCCGTTACCGTAACAGTTACAGGAACCTATTGTTCTGCTTGTTCTGTTTGTTCTGTTTCCACTTTCAACTTAGAACCGTCATTTCCATTTTCCCCCTTAATCTCAAACCCCACCTTTCTTCTTTTCATTGGATCTTCTTCAACTCTTAAAAAAAACGTTTTGAATCAGGGAATCTGTGACCTGTGGTCTACTTTTCAGACCATCCTCCCTTGACTTTTTGACCATCCCTTTGTAAAGTTTCCATAAGTAACACCTTTTACTCCACTCAATACCCTTTTATTAATTTTTCCCTTATAGTTATTTAATAATTAACTCTGATTACTTCATAATTACGTAATTAAGCTCAACTTGCATTATCTATTATAGATCAGAATGTACGAGAATCTCGTCTGTTTTATGGCCTGTATAACACTTTAGGTAATCCGTGGTGATCAATTTTGGTTTGGATGGGGTGGATATGCACATGTAGGAGACAAAATCACATGAACATGTTCGTTTTTCATTTATTTTGTTTTTGATTATTATTTATCTTTTTGATATATGTTATTAATGTTAGCTGTGATTCTTGCTTTTACTAAAAAGAGGTATATATATAGTGGAGGCAAGAGTAAAAGTTTATATTTTGTAATAGATATAAAAAAAAATTGTGCTTAATACTATCTATTGTATTAATAGCATTTGTATAATATTTTGATAATGTATTTTGTTGTATAAATTGATGGAATAATATGGTTTTTTTTTTTTTTTTTTTTTTTTTTTTTCTTTTGAAATTTGGGGAGATGGTGGAAGTTATCTGAAGCGTGACTTGGTGGTAGGTGAACTTAAATGCTTAGGAATGGTTGGGGTGACAGTAGTGGCCCATGGTGTGTCCTGAGCATGCATTAATCTCGAAAATTTATCAGGTGTGGGCAAGTGTAAGTGTTGAAAAATGGCTTAGAATAATAGTTGTAACATTGTTGGTGAAGGAAGAGTTATTGAAGGCTCAGTGAGTGAGTGACCTTTCACTGAACCCTTTGTGGTGAAACAAACACTGACAGTGGAGAAGCGAGAAATTGAAGGGGATGTTGAGGATGAGAAAAAGACTAGCATGCTGCAGCAGGGGAAGGAAATTTAGCATCGATCTTGATGAGAAAGAGAGTAAGTTCATCTTCTTTTTACTCATAACTTCTAATAACACATTATTCTTGCAGCTTTTATGTTATGATGTTTTTAAATACCTTAAAAGGAAGTGAGTTACGTTTGAATTTGAAATTTATACCTACTTTTCCCTGTTAATAATCTCAATTTCATTTAGTAATGATACTATATTATGTTACTAGTTTCAATAGTCAATAATCCCCTTTATTTCGGGGCACATTAATGCTTGCCCAAGACTCATAAGTCATGAACATTAAATAGCCATCTTCACAAACTTCACTCACTTTTCTGCTACAGCATACCAGCTGCGTGAACATGGCCATTCGAAAAACATAGGTGTCCCCATACCAAAAAGGAAAAAAAGGATGAGTATTAAACTATTTTAATTCGAATTTCTTTCTTCAACAAATCAATTATTTGATTATATGTAAAAGTTGTGTTAGATTACTCTACATAATTAAATTGATAAATTTACGTTTTGATTCGTATTAAAAATCATATTTTATCCTTGATTTCAAGCCTTTTCAGAAATGCCCATTTTCTGAGTAGTTGTTGCTGTAGCCATGTTTGTGGACCAACGAAAAGTATCTTCACATTTTCAAAATTTGTATGGCGATCAATTATTGTCACGTTTGCTCTTGCAAATTCTACCAGCTAAGCGATAAACAGTAATATTCACTAACTCCATTTGAATTTTGAGTACCAATTGTTTAAAACTAATCCTAAAATTTAAGCATATTGAGCTTCCAATATTTTAGTACAATAAAAAACACATAAATTGTGATGTCTGAATCCTAAAAAACTGAACATCTTTGACCGAAATGTGGGTTGACTTGGGGCCACCATGAGGGTTGTTATTGGTGCAACTACTAGCTCTGCCATTCCCACTGTAAGTGCTGACAAATTGAAGTAAATGGGTGCAGAGTGGGGAAGGAAGCAACTTTCATTGCCATACTTTGGTCCTCAAACTTTTAAATATCTTTTTTCTATATATGTTGGATTCTTTTCTGGGGATTCTTCATATCTTTTTTGAGCCATTTTTGTCCTTAGCTTTTCACTGGCTTCAATTCCATGTCGCTGATGTTCTATCCTGTCATGGCCTATTTAGCCTAGGAGCTTTTTTGTTCTCTTCGAATCTTTGCTTGCAAGTCCTGTGAACACTACATGGACACAGGAACACAACAAGTTTCAGAATTTTTAGGACCCCACTATATAAAATTGTTCTAAAGTTAACTTTTTTTTTACAAATAATTATAAATGTATAAAATAAAAAAATTGCGATTATTATGTTAAAAATGCAAGTTTTTTAAATATTTGAGAAATATTTAACTACGGTTTGAATCAATTCACACGAGGTTCTTTTAGTTTAATCAGTGTTTGGCATCTGAGTTCTAAGTATTCAAGAAGAATTTTAATGTTCGCACAGAACGTGTTCCTCAGAAATCCAAATTTAAATTTGTCTCAGTTGAAGGGTTAATTTATTATTATTGCAAAGGAAGCAAAGTGGAACCTTTTTATTCTTAACTCAAGTCCTATGGCCAAACGGCAAAAGAAAAAAAAAATAAAATTGGCTGACGATACTTACATGTGACGATGTATGTTTCACTATTATTCATAATTATCGCATGTGTTTTCACATTTTTTTTTACTTGAATAAAAAAAGTTAAAAGTTTGAAAAATCAGTTATTTTATTTATTAGATTATTTTTTATGGTAGTACACGCTTTGTATGTCACGTTTTTTTATTAAAAAAAAGTGTATACTAAAAAAAGTCTCTCTTTATTCCTTTATATAGAATACTCCTCATATAATCATGCAAACAAAACTTAAAAAATAATTAAATTGGTTAATTTTTTAAACTTCGTTATTAATATATTAAATTAACGCTCATTACCAATGATTTTTAAATTTCTCTTCTTACTATCTATCCATACAAAACACAAACACTTATAATACTTAACAAATTAGGAAAATAAATCTAAAGTTGTATAAAAAGTATTAGTTGTCTTGTAAAAATGATCACCTATTTCTTATAAATTGGGTCTAATAAATAAGAGTATAAAAGTGTATTAATTGTTATAGGTATTAATAGAGTTTTAGATGTTAATATAATGGAAAGGCCCTTGTTAATGTTGTGGCCTACATGGTGTGAGATCTACAATGCATTTTTAAAGACTCTCAAAAAGCACAACAATAAAGTGGATTAAGTCCATAAATATAAAAAAGTTTACTAGGACATAAACAATAAATATAACTTTTGGCAACAATAACATATATTCTAGCAAGCGAATTTTGCAATAGGTCACATTAATTTGCATTATGATCTGCAGTTGCAGAGACAAATTGTAGTTGGGTTTTAATTGTGAACATGCTATTTATTCATATGCTACTTTTGGAGGTATAGCTAAACCAATGACGTGTATGACAGCAAAGAGAATATATTGTTGCGTTATTTTGAAAATGACAGCCAGGTTCTATTTGTTGTCATAATTATTTGGTTACATGAAAATTGTAACGTTGTTTAAATTTAAGAATGACACCTTTTGAAATCGTAATTTTTGAGTCTACAACGTTGGAATTTTTCAGGGATTATGACATATAATGGGCTTGAGAGTTGCATGCTGAATAACCAGTCTTACGAAGATGAGAGCAGAACAAGTAGAGGAGATGAATGCATAACTGATTCATTTGACGATGACTCCAGTTGTTCCTCCAGCAAGGATGCTTTTGGATCATTCTCTTCAAAATGTTTGACCATGAAAAGGGACGATAAAGGACTAGAGGAATGGGAGCTCTCAGAAGAAAGTCCTCAACTTTTTTATGTCAAAGAGAAGCCTTATGATATAGAACATTCAGATGTAGAAGCCATGAAAGAAACATTTTCGAAGCTTTTACTTGGTGAAGATGTTACAGGAGGAAAAAAGGGTCTCACTACAGCTTTGGCGCTATCTAATGCCATCACAAACCTGGCAGGTTTGCTCTGACACCATTTTGCAACTATCTGGTTTTGGTTTGTTAAAATAAAAATTGCATGAAACTGATGAGGTTTTTTGTCAGAATGGAATTGTAATATAAATTTCACTTCTAAGAGAAAATGGGCTGGTTCTTATTCTTCTGGTTTTATTAACTTGTGTCCTTAATGATCATATGCAGTGACGGTTTTTGGAGAACTGTGGAAATTGGAACCACTGTCTGAAGAAAGGAAGAAAAAATGGCAAAGGGAGATAGACTGGTTGTTGTCTCCTACCAACTATATGGTTGAGCTAGTTCCCGCTACGCAAAGCAGTGCCAATGGTGGGATTTTTGAGGTATCTATCATTTCAGCTAAGATAATAAATGTTTGATTATTTTGTGAATCATATTGCAATAAAATAAGAGTCATCTTCTACGAACAGATAATGACCTCAAAAGCTCGTGCAGACATCCTCATGAATCTTCCAGCACTTCAGAAGTTGGATTCTATGCTGATTGTATGTCACACATTGTGATCTCTTTTTTTCATCAAAATTTGGAATTTTGTTTCAACTGGCTTACTATGCTACTATATTATTTTTGGTTGACAGGAGGTACTAGATTCAATGATGAATACGGAGTTTTGGTATGCAGAGGGAAGCCGGGCAGAAGGGAGGGAAACAAATGCACAGCATAGCAAAAAATGGTGGCTTCCATCACCCCAGGTGCCAAAAAGTGGTCTTTCTGATACTGAAAGAAAGAAGCTGCTTCATCAGGTTGGGGTGGTACGTCAAGTCTTCAAGGCTGCAAAATCCATCAATGAAAGTATTTTGCTTGAAATGCCTGTGCCAGCCATTATTAAAGATGCACTTGCAAAGGTGATAATCTTGTATTGTTGAATGACTTCAATCTGAATTGAATTGAAACTGTGTACATTTTTGAACAATCTTTTATCATGATCAGAGGGTATACTTTGATAAATGCAATTGCATTACATGTTTACTCAATCTGTTTCTATGTTGCAGTCTGGAAAGGCAAACCTTGGACATGAATTGCACAAGGTTTTGACGGCTGAATCAAGCTCTGCAGAAGACATGCTTAAATCGCTCAACTTGAAATCTGAACATGTCGTCCTAGAGACTGTTAATAGACTGGAAGCTGCTATATTCTCATGGAATGAGAGAATTGCAGAACAAGTTAGCGGCAAACACCCAGTTAGATCCTCGTGGTCATCTTTTGTGAAGGATCCTATGTTAGAGCTTGATAAGATGAAGTTATTATTGCACCGAGCCGAAACACTACTGCAGCTGATTAAAATCAGATACCCAAACCTTCCTCAAACATTTCTCGATGCTGCCAAAGTTCAGTATGGCAAGGTGAGTTTTGTTGGAATGCATTTCAGTAATGATTCTAACTGGAGAAATGTGTTTGATTCTGTTTCCAGCTTTTGTTTCAAAAATGTTAAAAATGTGAGTTGAAGTTTCAAATTTTGTAGATGTTGCTAGTTCATAACCAAATGGTAAAAGATCTATTCAGCGTTTCCTAAGAGAACCTCAACAAAATCTTTTTTCTCATGGTCTACTTCCACCTTGTTCAACCTCTCCCTTAATTCCACACTTTTTTTGAGCCTTGTACCAACCTAAACCAATTGAGTTGTAGTTTGAAAATCAGAAACAGTTTTTAAAAGTATAAGTCAAGCATCAAGCACACCGTAAACCTTTGTTTTTGGTTTTATCTTTCATTGACATTAATCCTTGTAGTATTCAGTTTCAAATCAAAAGGAAAAAGTTTGTCATTGTTTAAGTTGAGATTTCTTGCATCCATTCAGTGGTAATGTGGTTTTGTTTGTGTTTCTGTAGGATATTGGACATGCTATATTGGAAGCATATTCCAGAGTTCTAGCAAATTTAGCCTTCAAGATGATGTCTAGAATAGGAGAGATATTGCAGGGGGATTCTTCAAGCAATCCTAATACACCTGTGGTGAAAGATTACTCTCCTGGGATGAATCTTTCTCAAACTTGGGTGGTGGATTCACATATCAAGCAGTCCTTACTTGATAAGATGAACAAGGCAGATGGGCAACATTGTGATTATTCTAGCTGTTATAGTACTTCTAAATTAGAACATTCACCTATCCATACCAAATCCAGATCTATGACAGCCACGAGAAACCAGAGTGGTGTCTGGTGCATGAGTAGAGAAGTTTCTTCAAGCCTGTCTCCTAGAAATTCTCCCTAGTGGCTTTTGTTTAGACGCTTCTGTAAATGATATTGCTATTACTACAAGGCATGCTCAGTGAGAATAGAAGCAAACTGATATGTTTGCCTGTTCTCAATTTTTGGTTGGTTTTATAACCAACTATACACAATCCTTGGTCGTATGTTGTGGGGTTTTATTGAAGAGGTTTTGTACAACAGGGTTACAAATCAAGGAGAGTGTATTTAGTTTGATGTTAGCACACACTTTAAGCTTATATTGAGAAGCTACAATAGGAAGATGTATTTTGAAGTATAAGTGTGAATGTGAAAAATCACATTGTGTAAAATTAACATAAAAAAGATTATTTTATACATGTGTCAAAAAGATTGTGAAATAATTTCTTTCACAAAGACCTAAACATTAGTTACGTTCTACTCTAGCGAAATTCTGAACAGAAAGCATGCAAAACCCTCAATTTTACTATCAGATTGTTTTGAATGTAGGCTAGAAGTGTTTTTGAGTGTTTCACATTTGGAGAAAAATTAATGATTCGAAAATTAAGAATGGAGTAGCATGGCCAACCGTTCCCTTTATTCCAATGCTACTTGCTTGGTCAGAAATGATACAGTTAATGTTGAGAAAAGTCTTGTTACTTCAAAATCACTCACATCAGCAGTCTTGTCATCATCAATAAGGGCATCATCAATTTTGAATTACAACGAACGACGGATTACTCAATCATGCTAAATATAATGCAATGAAGATTTTGAATTGAAAGAGGAAGAAAAAAATAGATTAAGTTGTTTGATTGAAAGAAGCAACAGTAAAAGGTAAAGAGAAACAGCTAAAATATTTATAAATAATTTAATTGATGTTAAAGAATAACTGTTTTATTACATTTATAAATAAAATTTTAAAAATAATTATAGAGAATGAAATTTTTAAAAATATAAATTAGTTAAAATAAATTTTAGAACTTTGTGTTTCTGTGTTGCAGTCTGGGAAGTCAAAACCATAGACATGAGCTACACAAGGTCTTGATGGATGAATAGACTTTCTTAAATCTCTCAACTTGAAATCAGATATCCAAACCTTCCTCAAACATTTCTAGAAGCTACCAGAGTTCCAAATGGCAAGGTGTGTTTTATGGTAATGTATTTCACTAATTATTCTCATCGGAGAATACCAGGGTTGTGTTTGATTTCCTGAAACTGATTTCTAGAACAATCATACCTTACTTACCAGTCAATTTAGGGTTTCATATTTTTTTTTTTATCTTATTTTTGTTTTTAATTCCTAATCAAAATTTTTCACATCTTTTCACACTGTTTATATTTTCTGCTATCAAGTAACAATGTTAACTGTTATAGACAATCAACCTTACTGTTATAAGTTTGTTAATAATATTAGTACACGACACTAACAGAGGGACACAAATCTATGTTAACGAAAAAAAAGTTTTTTTAAATAAAATCCTGTCAAAATTTTGACATGCATTAAAAGCAAAATCTGAAAAGTCTACTAAATTTTAAAAACTGTCTTCAAAAGTGTCTCAAAAACTGAAAAAGAGATTTTCCTTTTCACTTCTCAATGGCTATACATGGGTAATTTTGAAAACAAAAATCAGTTTTTTAAAAATAGAAATCAAACACACCCTAGTTATTTTTTTTCCTAGTTTAATCTTATTCATTTACAGTCCTGCCATCCTCCAAAGACAGAAATGTTACATTGTTTCAAACCAAAAGGAAAAAATGATGGGAAGCTTACATCAACTTCACTTACACCAAAACTGGAGTAGGTTTCTGCACTTGTGTCTCCTAAAAAGTTCTTCATAGTGGCTTTTGTTTAGCCGCTTTGATGTTTTTTTGTTATGACTAAATGACATGGTCAGAAAGAATAGTAGCAACTTTGATAAGTTTCCCTTGCCATAGATTGGTTGGTTTATAACTAACTATAAACAATATCCTTGCACATACATTGTGTTTTTATAGGATAGAAGTTTTGTACAATGAACTTAACTATCACGAATATTTAGTTTGATGTTAGCACATTTTAAGACTCTCAAATTGAGAGGGAACCATAATGGCAGCTATAACATTTTGGGGAGAGCGATAAAGTGAAATAAAAATGTTTCCTTCAATTTTGAGGTGTATGATGAATGATAATTCTGTGGTCTGAATATTTTGATATTCCTGCAATGAAACTGCTTCTACTATTCTCACTCTCCATAACATGTGACACAAGATAAGAGGGGCCATTGAGTTAAGTTTAAAATAGGATTTTTTTACTAAAACTTTAAAATATGCAGCAGAAAAAACACTATTAACAAAAATTGAAAGATGTTGAATGCAAGGACAAACAAATAGCAAATGAAAAAGGTGCTAGCTATGAACAAACAAGCATACGTTAACAAACAAAGATTACTGCTTAGTTTGGATTAAATAAGAGTAATTGCATCACTGAATGTTTTGTAGAAGTCTCCATTGATGTGTACATTTCATACAGAAGCTTTTCTACTTTTCCCCTTATATATGGATTTATTGCAGCATAATTTAGAAAATCACAGACATGAAATAAAAATATGGAACTACAAGAAGTCTACTAACCAGAAGGAATCCATCAGTACATAGTGTATGTTACGTGAAAGATGGATTTGATTTACATAGATAGCTAGAAAACTGAGGAAAACTAATAGACAATTTTGCAGCCGGTTTAACCTTATTGGAAATACATAGCATTGGAAACACCTGTTTCCCAAATGCCTGAAGCATTTGATTTCAGCTTTAATTATTTTGAAGTATCCACACCTGAAATTCAAGAATTCCATCACTTTTCGAATTCTGGAATTTTAAAAACATAACAAGATGACAGAATAAATTGTATGAGTTCTTTTAGCATAAAACTATTACTTTAGAATAAGAACCATTTTCTGTGCTATAGTTATGTGAAGAAGTGAATGATCACTCACCAACAAGAAAGGCCTCACTGATTCGGTTAAGCTCCCTAGTGACATCAGCAATATCCATTCTATCTTTTGGTGACTTCATAGAACAAGAAAGCCCAATCCTAAAAAGGGACACTAAGCACATCTCAACATTTGGATCAAGATTCCAATTGTTTCCTTCCCATGGTGGTGCTTCATCTGTTGGAATAAGTTGTGGATCCAAAATTTGCACAAGATTATCAGGAAATGAAATTATGACAAAGTTATGAAGATTTTCACCATCTTCAAACATTTCATCTGTGGGACTTTTTCCTGTAAGCATTTCCAACATAAGAATCCCAAAGCTGTATATGTCACCGTAAGTTGATACTTCAGAATTCACTCCATACTCTAAAATATATACCAACAACTGTCAGTACACAATCTGATAAATGATAACAAAAGTTGACACAATGATCCAAAGGATAAGAACATACCTGGAGGAACATAGCCAAGAGTGCCCTTTATTCCAATTGTACTTGTTTGATTAGAAGTGCTATCATTGATGACTGAGAGAAGTTTTGCTATGCCAAAATCACTCACATGAGCAACCATGTTATTGTCAAGGAGGACATTACTTGGCTTTAAATCACAATGAATTATTGATTGCTCACATTCATGATGAAGATAATGTAATGCAGAAGCAACATCAACCATGATATTTAATCTTTGATCAAGGCTCAATTTTCTCGGATGCTCTGCACTTGGTGTCTTGGGATGCAGCCATTGCTCTAAGCTTCCATTTGTCATGTATGGAAAAATTAGAGCTTTGAAATCTTGACCTTTGTGATCTATGCTGGAACAACATGTCAAAACCTGAATCAGATTTCGATGTTTGATATTTCTGAGTGCGTTGCATTCAGAAATAAAACTCTTATGAGCTCCCTTTTTCTGAAGGTCTAGGACCTTTATGGCAACAACTTTTTCATCAAACTCCTCAAGAGTTCCTTTGTAAACAGAGCTAAAATTTCCAGACCCTATCAAGTTTGTAGCTGAGAACCCATCAGTTCCATTGTGTAGGCTTTGGTACGAAACTGTAGCCAACTGATCCATTGCTGGTGAATCCAAATCCAGAGATGTTTTCTTACTCCTTTTCCTTGTCCAGTAGATAGTTAGAGTAATTGACAATATGAGAAGAAAAGTAATCACACTAACTATCACTGCTATCAACCTGAACTTGTGGTGTTTTGCAGGTTTCTTACCTTTGACGGGGCACGGTGGTAGATGCAGTTCTGAAATACCCCCACAAAGTTTATTGTTTCCCATAACCAGTATCTTACTTGCATTTTCAAAGACACCTTTTGTTGGTACTTCACCCTCCAATTTGTTAAAGGATACATTGAGATATTGTAAGTAAGAAATGGTTTGTAGAACATTAGGAATTGATCCAGACAATTGATTTCGTGACAGGTCTAAATGTTGAAGCCCTTTGAGTGATGCCAAAGAGGATGGAATGGTTCCTTGTAAAGAATTCCCTTGTAAATATAGGTTTTCCAACACTATACATTGTCCCATTGTTGGAGGAATTTCCCCGGACATGTGATTCTCAGACATATCTAGCCAACCAAGATTGTTTAGGCTGCCTACTTCTTCGGGTATACTGCCACTCAATGAGTTTACTGACAAATCCAACAATTTTGTCAGAGATGAAAGCTTGAAAAGGTCCAAGGGTATGGTTCCTGTAAGGTTGTTATGTGAAAGGTCCAAGTACTGTAACTTCTGGCAGTTTCCTATACTTAGAGGAATATTCCCTTCAAACAAATTATCTGCTAATTCCAAATGAAACAATTGAGTAAGGTTCCCTATGTGGGCTCCTAACTCTCCTGAGAGCTTGTTTGCACCCAAATTTAACTTCTGCAGCTTTTGAAACTTCCCAAAAGTTGTTGGGATATTCCCACCAAGGCTGTTGTTTTCCATAGTCAAGAGAGTTAAGTTAATTAAATTTCCAATTGTTGCAGGGATTTTTCCTGATATCTGATTACCTCCAAGATATAACTGACTAAGTTGGGAGGATAAATTTCCCAAAGAATTTGGCAAATGACCTCCGAAATTATTGTAGGATATGGACAACCCTTGCAACCTAGTACAGTTAGCCAATGAATCTAGAAAATCCAAATCATTAGTTGAATTGTCACCTAGATGGTTCCAAGAGAGAGATAAGATATCAAGATACTGGAACTTTCCCATGCTTGGAATTTGTCCCGTGAGACTGTTTCGACTGGCCTCAAGTGCTAAAAAGAATGTAGATGCATTGGTGATGGAAGGTGGGATTGGACCAGAGATTTGATTGTCAGCAATGTAAAGTTCTTGGAGATTGGAGAGGGAGTGGAACATGTCAGGTGGAAGAGGGCCAGTTAATTGATTGCCTGTAACTGAGATCATGGTGAGAGATGACATATTATAAAGACAAGAAGGTAATGCTCCGTTGAACTTGTTGACATTAAATGCTGCAAATGTCAAGTTTTTGAGACGGCATATTTCCTGTGGTATATGTCCTTCAAAGCTGTTCTTACTAACATCAAGAAGAGTGAGGGAGGAAAGATTACCTATGGATGAAGGGATTTGTCCTGTTAACTTGTTGGTAGTAACAGCCCATATTTCAAGCTTTTCAAGTGAGCCAATTTCGGTTGGTATTTTACCAGTCAGATTGTTCCTGTTTAAGTATAAGAATCTGAGATCAGTGCATCCAGTCAAGTTTGTAGGAATTTCACCTACCAATAAGTTGTTCAGGACAGCTAGTTGTTGCAGACGAGACAACCGTCCAAGTTCCTGTGGTATTTTCCCGTGGAAGTTGTTGTTTGCTAGATTGAGATTGATCATATAAGAGAGATTTCCTATGTGGGGAGATATGGATCCCTTCAACATGCACCTTGACAAGTTTACCTGTGTAACTCTTTGAAGCTTGAGATTGCATATTATTCCATGCCAGTTACAAAAGTGAGTTGAAGTATTCCAAGAAAGTAAGATTCCATAAGGGTCTATGGATATGGATTCCTTGAATTTGAGCAGTGCCAAGTGATCAGTCTCATTTCCTGATACAAAGGCAGTTACAGTTGGGAGAAAGCATAGTGAGCTTAATGTAAAGAGAGAAAACAGTTGAACATATATAGATCCAAAACCAAGTAACAGAAGAGAAAAACGCTTCATTTTGATGAGGAATGGAAGACTGCTAAACTGAAATGTGATCATAGAATAAGAAATACACATTGTTCCTTTTGCTATTACCATAAAGATAGAGTCAACTCATCCCAAAAACAATGTCAAGTTAATAACCAACTCCCACTAGCCGATCATTTATATGACAGGGAAATATATCCAATATGCCAACATGAAGTTTAATGTGTTAGTCCTACCATGTGAAGTTTTGTCAATGTTTCATTTATTGCCTTAAATAAAAATTTAGTCTATTTTGCCATGGCTGCATAAACTTTTCTATAAGTGCCGTGTGGATTGATCTTGCTACACAGAAGAGTTGGTTATAGAGGAGAATATGGGCATTAAGCATAGTAAATATACTATCACAGCTTGGTCTCAGTCCAAACCTATAGAGGAAGTGGGGAACAAAGAAAACTTTCTGCATACTAGGAAGTAGGAAACCAGCATAAAGTCAATGAGTGGTTGATGCAGTGAGAGAAATAAGCTAAGATCAGGTGCAGCTTAAATCTATATATATGGTTTTATATGAACTTTGTCATTCTCAGTTGTTTCCTTAGAATGCATTCCAACAAATATTGTTTATGTTGGTCCTTTAGTTTGCCATTAATTGTTGTGTGAGTTTTATTGTAAGGCATTTAACTGATTAGAGGTGGAAGAGTTTGAAAGTACTTTTATTACAAAAGCAATAATTCTTCATTTACACTAGCATATTAGAATTCATAGAAGTATATTCCAAACTTTAACATAACATACTTTAAATCTTTTGATTTTGGTTTTATCTGCTTAGTTTACATTCCTGCCTACCCTAAAACACTGAAAATACAAATTTATATTAAGTTTCAAACAGAAAGGAAAATAGAAAAAAATGAAGGTATCCAATTGTTTTAGGGAGAAATGTTGACTTAACAACTATAAGTGAAGAATGATGTAAATCTTCATTCACTCTCCAACAACAAAATCACTCACCAACAATAAAAACTTAATTTAGAAATACAGAAAATGAAAAACAATTATAACCTGTGCTTAAATTTTAATCATAGATTTTAGAATGTACATTTGAAAAAGATGTAACTTAAGTTTTTTTTAAAATAATTTAATCCATTAATTTTAAAATTTGCGGCATAATTTTTTCTAATTGAAACTAACTATGATAATGATCCAATATTCATAGTTTGTCAATAATGAAAAATTTAAACTATCACTGTTTTCTGTTTTAAATTATTAAAGTTAAAAAAATTTCAAATATAAATTAAAAATTTAATAACATATATTTTAATTGTCACAGTCATACAATAAGAAAAAATAAAAAATATATAATTTACATATAGTATTGGTTAATAATAGTCAATCCAAAAGGTTTCAAAATTTATAATAAAGTTTACAAAAAAATTATAATGTTTTGATAATTGTTAAAATAAAGTAGTTAAAATATCATATAATAAATTAATTTGTTAAAAATTATAAATTTATCATAAAATTATAATAATTTATTTTTTACTGTTACAGGTCTTCACATATATTATTTTATTATTTTCAGTAACAAAAGTTAGTGCTTGTTTATTTAATGAAGATCTCACTAATTTTATATGTTAGTTAAGATTTGACAAATTTTATCATTTCCATTGAATGAAGGAGGATGTATGAACACTAGTCTAAAGAATATAAAAATAAAAATAAAATTAAAAAATGCTATTAAATTTATATTAAAACTATAAAAATTATATATAAGCATAAATTCTTATAATAATTTTTATAATATTATAATTATATAATAAGAACATTTGTAAATTTTCATCAGAATAAAAAGTAAAACTAATATATATATATATATAATATTCATAAAATGTTTTAAAATTTATTTAAAAAAGAAACTTTCGATTTTTATGGATATTTTTTAGATAATAAAAACTAAAAACTGATTTAGTCTATAACATTTTAAATTTATAATATATAAGAATATATATAATGAGAATTTCTTAATTAGTTGACATATTTCATATTCATGTTTTATCTTTAATTATATTAAAAAAATTAAAAATAATAATAATAATAGTAAATATAATCTATTTATATGTTAAAATTAAGGACACACGTATATAAGTAACTTTATATATCATAATTTTGTGTATATAAAATTAACTTCACATTTAATTTTTCAATTTTTTAAAATTAAATAATTTCGATTCATACATAATATGTTATTCAATTATTAATAAAAAAATATTAATGATAATAAGTGTTGAACTTATTATTAAAGTTTTCTATTAATATCTAATTTAAATAAGTACTTGATATTACTAGAAATAGATAACTTTTTTCTAATAGTTTGATAATGTATTAAAACTGGATTAACATTATTCAAATTGAAAAAACAAAAGACTAGATATACAATTAAAATTATACATTAAAAAAACATATGTGCCTAAGTAATCTTGTATATAAAAGAAAAGAAATATATACTTAGTAAATTAAAAGGCGGAAGTAAATATCTTATATTTATTTTTAAACTGATTGATTTGAACAGTTAGTTATGAGTAAATAAAGTTTTTACTTCTTGCATACCCGTGCTTTCTATTTGTAGTCTTTTTATCAAGTCTTTTTTTAAATAAGTTTTTATCATGCATTTTGTGATTTTCTCATTTATCAATTCCTCAAGAAGATTCTAGATTAAATGGTGAATTAAATTACTGGATTATGTAGTTAAAAAATATATTACAAATAACAATAATGAATTAACCAATTCGAAAATAGAGAAAATGTATTTGATTTTTTGAGATAGAGCAATCTAAAAATCTTTTCCAAACTACTCAATTCAATAAAAAGAATGCATTGAGTTTTTTTTATATAGCAATCTAAAAATCTTTCTCAAACTATCCAATTAAGTTATCCAAATATGTAAGATTATGTTTAATAAAATATAAATTGAGCAATATGGAATTATGGTCCCTTGTTCATTTTAAATTTTAAATAATTCATAATAAATTTCGATTGAGCTATTTTTAATACATTATATGTTGTTTTTATAACTCTTTTTTATTATAACATATATGATTAGGATAAGGTTGGTATTTCTCAATCCAACCAAAGTAAGAGACACATTGTCTTATTACATAGAAGTTAAAGCAAGGTGCAAGGCGTAGCTCTAATGTGGATAAGTTGACGAGAATATTCATATAAAATATACACCTTCATAGGTTGTTGTATATATGAATTCCAAATATTCCTCCATAACAAGTTACTAGGAATACATGGAATTGTGTGGTAAAAAAATCATATATAATGAAATTTATATTTATTATAATAAATTAATAGTTATTATAATTCATGAATAAAATTTGAGATTGTACATAAGAGAATTGAGATTATATTTAGATTGTTTATCTTCTATATTAGTTACGAGACCACCAATAAAAAGAATTGTTTGTTTACGAAGAGATGATCTAAGAAGACCACCAACTTTCATATAAAAGTTTTAAATAACCTCTTTTTTAAATTAGCTTGTGAATTAACTCATTTACAATCTAAATACTTTCAAGTGTTCTTCCTAATAATATATTTAAAACTTCTCCCTTCGTAGTGTCATTATAGATGGTCCATTTTATACAGTATACATTTACTTTCACAAAATAATTGGGTCATTTCATACGGTTACATCTACTTTTACAAAGTGCAATTAATAATAACACTCTATCTTAAATTTATATTGTAAATTATCTAATTCAAAATAATCTCATATCATACCATTCATAAAAGAATATAAATATAAAAACTACATCTAATTCAAATATTATTAATACTTTTGGTTCCAACAACATTCTGTCAATCACCAAAAATTAAAATAGTCACATGTGTAAAAGATTGGAGAAAGAGAAAGGAATCATAGAGTACAGAAAAAAAAAAAAAAAAAAAAAAAAAAAAAAAAAAAAAAAAAAAAAAAAAAAAAAAAAAAAAAAAAAAAAAAAAAAAAAAAAAAAGCTTTCAAGTAAATGAATACTCATCAAATAAAATTCCAATTCATTTTATAATATATCAAACAAAAATAAAAGAGATAATGATATAGTACAATTAATTGGTATCTTACCTTCATTTCTTTTAGTTTGTCATAGAATTTGAGAATTGTACTGGAGCCTAATTTCTATATAATAAAAAACAATTATTGGAATAATTGTGAAATGAAGTGTATGTTGTTCAGGTTGCACAGTCTCTAGCACAACTCTGCTACATTATTCACATCCTCCCATTTGTGGCTTTTCTTTTCATTCCGGTGTAAATTTTTTCAGAAATTTTCAGAATAGATAAAAAAATTATTTTCATTATAGATAAACTATACCAAATTAATAAAATATTATTATAAAAAATTAATTAAATCATTACATCAGTACGATTTTAGTATAATAAAACTGAAATAAAACCATATTACATCATGATTTCATAACATTAACACGATTTTAATTAATACTTAAAATCTTATTATAATAACATGATTTCATTTTGAATTAATTAAAATTTTATTATAATGACACCATCTCTTCATAATTAAAATCTTATTATAATAATATGATTTCATTTTGAATTAACTAAAATTTTATTATAATGACATCATCTCTTCATAATAAAATCGTGTCAATTTAACACCAATTATCTATAATAATAATTAAAAAAATTGTCCTAAAAATTAAAAAAAAAATTTGTACATAAAAAAAAAAAAAAAAAAAAATTTGTAAAAAAAAAAAAAAAAAAAAAAGCCATTTGCCCTGCCAAGAAAGTACCATATGCACAAATTTACATTGAGAACATACTTAGTCACTAAACAATATGTGTTGTAAATATATAGTTCTCTAAATATCTATCTATTATAAACACAGACCACACATACAGTAATCTAAAAAAAATTGTGAGTAGAATTTTAAGGATAAATCATATAATTATATAAAGTTATCAAAATTAAGAATTATTTAATTTATATTTAATCATTGAAGTAAAAGCTAATAGTTCTCTGAAATAGAGATACCTATACAAATAAAAAAATGCAACACCTCAATTGATTATTGAATGTAATACATACACTAATAATAAAAATATATTTAAAAAAAAAATATCTCAAAGTTATAAGAAATTACCCTTCTTTATATGATTAGGTACCACACTATGCATGCCATGATGCATCTAAATTGAAAGCTAGATTTGATTAGTAGCTTTTATGACAGGAGGATTTTGTATCAGGAACTATCTTTACATCAGGAACAAGTACAAAGACTAAAACTCCACTTTTGGGTACCTGAACTGGAGTCTCTAATACAATTCGCAATGTGGGAAATACAATTCGCTGACCTCATATATTTAAGAATTGGATTATTTGTTGTAACATTATTTATTAATTCTATTTAACTTAGCATCTATTAATAAAAATTTCAGTTAAATTCCTCAATTTTAAAAATACAATAATGTAAATGTTTTAAACTTCAAAAGTTTCTTACTTTTTTTTTGAAAAAATACATGTTAACCTTTTAAAAGGCTGAAAATGACAAAGTTTGTTTTATAAATTATGCATAAATTAAAATGAAACCATAAATATGTTTTTAACTATTTTACTATTAATTTAGTAAAAATGGTAATATTGTTTGTTACATTCTAAAAAAAATAAAAAAACTTTATTTTTTAATAGTAAAATTAAATTAAATCAAATTAGATAATAATGATACTAAAAATATGCATACTCGTTCTAGAAGTGGAAATGCATTATATCTCTTTCAAACAGCTCTACTTTGAATGTGATGAGTGAATACCAATATGTTTTATTTTATGACTGAATATAAATATATTTTACTTCTCCTAAATTTATAGACGCGAACTTTCAGTCCAAGTGCTCTTAATTTTTTTTCTTTTGTCATCTTTCATTTAATTATTTAATTTGAAAATACGTTAAATAATACATTTTATTTTCCTAAATTTGTAAATTTGAACTATTATCTAATTTCTCATTTTTTTCATTTTAATATATTTTATACAAACACTTAATTTAAAAGTATATTTTTTTTTCTTTTTGAATTGACCTTTACTACATTCTTAAAAGTACAAGAATCCACTATTCTTACATGCAACAACCATCAATAGCTCATTTTATTGTGTGTCCCGGCAAGTACATAACAAATATGTCAATAGTGCTTGATCATAACGGTCATGATATTGCGTCACACCATTTAAAGCCACAGAAAAGAATGAGCCTTGCCATTACAATATTGGCAATGCAACAGTCATGATCACGGCAGTGGTGATCCGTTACAATCTCACTGCAGTAAACATCATTACCACTGAGTTTGCTTCATGAAGGAGAAGGAGGGCAGATTTGCAGAGAATGAATGAGGAGATGACTGCCATTTTGGATGGATGAGTGATGAATAAATAAATAACTAAAGAAAACCTTGCATATGTAGACAAAGAAATGTTCTCAATAGCTTATGTTTTAAGTAGATTATATTCATAAAATAATATATTATTTTAAGTACCTTTACACCCATAATTGACTATCAATCCATAAATAATGACATTCTTTTATTATAATAAAAAATCTTTTATTTTTTACTGTTGTTTTTCAATCAATCAACTTGTCTTGTAACTTGTTTCCTACCTCTCTGTTCTCTATTCTCTTCACTTCCTTTTCCTCAATTTTTATTATCTCTACCAAACTGCAGACACAGTTTTTTATCCTCTTCCTTTGAAGGGAAAGGTTCAAAGCATATTCATACCCACCTCTGCAACATGCTCTGCTCAGTTCTCTCTTTATTCTCTCTGGACAATACCCAGTCAAACATTCATTCTGGCATTTTCCAGCAAAGCCAAGATTTCTATGACATGCTCTCTTCTCTCTATACTTGACTTCTATTGTTGATAGAAGGATCGAACTCAAATTCTGATTTTCATTCAATAATTTCAAATGTCTGTAAGGATGCCCTTTTATTTTCAGCATTTACATACATAGTATAAATTACGTCATCTGCATTTCAAAAATTTTAACTCGCAAAAATTATGAGAACCAACGTAAATCATAATAATACTTAGGGTAACTTGGCATTCATTTTTTTTGCTAAGTTACAGAGAAAAATTATGAGTGGCATTCATATAAAAAAAAGAAACAAACAAAAAAAAAAATCAATGCACCATAAGTGACAAGAATCATAGACTAAATGAATCTCTAGACTTTCAATTACATTCTGAATTGCTCATATCATAAACTACGGACATTATTGAGGTTGTTGTTTCATCACAAATAATACTAATTATCTGGATTTCTCTAAGTCTTTATTTGATAAGATAATTGGGTAATTAGAATCCGAACAACAGATCTTTCTTATGCTCCTTAGATAAGTGTTCGAATCTGGTGACTTAAAAATACACTATCTGCACCGAATTTCTTATGCTAATACAGTTAAATGTTTCTTGAATTCACATCATTTAAAAAAGTATTGCTACAACCCATAGAAATCAAAGCAAATTTGTATTTTTATACATGAAAGTCCCTTTGCCTTATGCATCATCAAACATTCAAATCAATCTCAAGTTAAACAGAGAGAAACATTTGACAAAGCTAATATGCAGATTTAAACTAAGAATTTCTAGCCTAAAAGCTGATAACACTAAGACTCACGTCCCCCAACAAGCTTTTCATCCCTGCTTGATATCCTAGAAGTTCATCGATAATTGCTTCATAAACTTAAACCTTCCGTTCCAACAAAAAGTATCAAACAATCTGAAGTAACATGAATAAGCACAAGCACCACAATCAAATGCATCACTTTAAACTTTGCGACCATTTGCAACACTCTAATTCAACCGAAGCCCAAACAGAATCAGAAAAACCTAAAACAATTTCTGTTTTTTTCTTCAAGCAAATTGCAATCACTGAATCACATACCTTAATTAGTTTAACCTATAAAATACAACAAATTTTGTATAACAATATCCATGATTATTTTAGTTCGAATATAATTTTTTCCTCACAATCAATTAAACAAAGCAGGTCAAGTAGTGAAAAAACCAAAATAAGGAAAAAACACACCAGAAGCTTACTCAAAAAATGTTTTTTCTAGATGTAAACTCTATGCATCAGGGATCTGTGACTGGATCTGATAAGCAGATATTGAGGCAAATTAAAAAAATAAAAAAATTTACTGGTAATAGAATCTTGGAGATGAGATCTGAGCGAGAGTAACCGCACAACGACACAAACCTTCACTGCGGCCTCCGATTCAGTTGATGCAAGGCGGGATCCAATTCGCCGCCGGCGACCATTCCACCATTTGCGCAAAAACCGGTTCCCGACCTGCACCAAGCGAATTAGAGACCGCACAGTGATAGAATCAAAATCCTGAACGTCATGGCACCGACTTCACCAGAAAGGCACAAAGAAAAAATTTCTCACACTCTTACTTTCTCTCTCTTCATCCGATGAAGAGAGGTAGAGAGAGAAAGCGTTGAAGAGAGAATGCGAAGCTAACCCCAACCCACCCTATGTGGTGACCGGGTGAAGATTGGGTTAGTGTTAGGTTATTTATAAAGAGCACAGACGAAGGAGATGCTGACACGTGGCTGCTCACGCTCTCGCTGATGCCATTAATACTGTACAAGTGGTCTTTTTCTTTTTGAAGACCAAAGCGCGGCAGGGAGCTATTAACATTGGGGCTTGGATTTGGACATAATTACTGAAATAATGCCATTTAGTTTAAGTACGTGGCTGCACGTGCGTGTGTTTCTGTAACTGAAACCTATTTCTGAGGTGTGAGACGCGTTTCGCTTTTGGACTTGCATTTACCAAATTGCCCATTGTAATTTGGGCCTCTATGGACCTCACTTGTATGCTCTATTGTGGACACAATAAATAAATGAAATTACTATCTTGCAGACCTTTTTTATCTCTTCAAGGAAAACAAATTAAAAAAATAATTTTTGAGTGATGAAATCGGTGGTCTCCACTATGTGAAAGCTTCTTTTAGAAGAGATTCAATGTGTCAAATTTGACAAGCATTGGAGGAGAAAAAATAGTACGAGGTGATTTAGTTTGAGAGATTTTAACTTAAAAAATATTTTTTGTGATTAAAATCATGTTACCTACAAAGTTCAACCTCTTCCCTACACTATCTTTTTATGGGAAGTCATTAGAGACTTAAGTTTCTCACTAAGTCAAGTAATAAACACCACAAAATACATTTGAAACATTCTTCTTTGTTATATACGAAAATTATGTAATGTACTTGGTCCACCATTTTAGGGAGACAATTTGCTATTGGTAGATATGCATTATATATATCTAACCAAATGAGATGTAGTACTCATTGTGCTAAGAAATTCAATTGATGTATGTATTTAGTTCACTATCATTAAATCTTACTTAAGATAAACAATAGAGCATGGTTTCTAAAAAATAAGATATTATTTGGAATCATAAGATATATAGAAAAGAATTTTGAAAAGTTTATTTCATGTTAACTGTAATATACGTTGATGGATGATGGTGAATCCACATATCTTCAATCTCCTCTTACAATGATAGAATATCTAAGTTTTAAGTGAGAGTGTAAGCAAATAATCTTTCTAGCAAGAGTAATGTATGAAATGTTGTATCTTTGGTCTTAATAGATATTGTAATTTGTCATTAAATAGTAATCTAAGAAGTTGTTGGATTAAATGAATTTAAAATATAAATAGTAGACATGTGATCAAAACAATGGTGAGCATTAGTGTATAAAAAGAAGATAATGTTAGATGAATAAGCTGATATTAAATTAAAGAGACTTGTGATACAATTATTTTAGGCGAGAGATGATTTCATATCTTTAATAATAATACTCAAAGAGCGACAACATAATATGTGAGTTATAATTGTAAATATTTTGGCTTTGTAGTGATCAATCATATCATATAGAGTAAAATTACATTAGTGTAACCTAAAAATGTACATGTTGAAAGAATCTTAAATATAGACGGTATAAGTGATGTTATGTGTGTGTGATGACAAAGATAATAAGGATTGAGTGTAAGTACATGCTGCTATGTATGTGTTTTATGTAGATGATAAAAATATATAAGAAATAGAAATATACAAACAAGAATCAAGGTCACCCCAAATTTTAGCTAGAATATTATGGATGGTGATATAAGTTAACCAAAATGCAGGAAGATGAAGATCTGAATTTTGACAAATAAATTATGATGTATTGCTAATATGTGATGTAGTGTTGATATGTTAAAAGCTGGGATAAATTTTTCTTAAAAATTGTATCATATTATGATGCAATGAAGGACAATATACAATTAATTAAATCAAAGGTTTTCAATATAATAATAGTTTATTAGGAGATATAAATCTATTTTAAAGATATGAATGAAAATTCTTCTTACCATCAATAATAATATACATTCTTTAATTTAAATTAATAACATTTTGTATTATCTCAATTCTACTTTCATTATATATAAACTATTTTTGTATATTTGTCGGAGATATTTTTGAATATTTGGTTTGATATTAGAATCAAATCAAAGTTGATAAAAAAAACTCAATCATTATACATCATGAATAACTAATTAAATGAGATAATCAAGCTAATAAACTATATACAAACTAAAATTTAAACTTGTCATTAAACAATTTTTTAAATATTATAAGTAAAATAAAGGATTTTGAAATCACCTTTCACTTTTTCCATTTAAACATAAAATTTATTTTATATAATCAGAAAAAGGCATATAATCGAGAGAGGTAAAAAAGTATAATTATGTTGAATTTGTGCCTTTCGTTATAAAAAAAAAAAAAAAATCAGACATTTATCCACTATCGCAAAACTCAAAGTCCAAGTTTCAATTTGTAACTTCTTCTCTATCTACAACATTTGATGTTGTATCTATACATAAAGTCATCGGAAAACC
>Ga0209700_103749_pt1 | contig 28575 bp, 9 predicted proteins | sample SiratroredBW_FD_187528 | JGI IMG/M metagenome (GOLD analysis project Ga0209700, IMG submission 187528) | Root nodule microbial communities of legume samples collected from California, USA - Siratro red BW (SPAdes) (version 2) | ecosystem: Host-associated > Plants > Roots > Nodule | place: USA... | reverse complement strand
TTTTTTTTTTTTTTTTGCAAAACAATTTCTTTCTGTTACTAGCATGGTTATAAAATATGTAAAATTTTAAAAAATATTATGGTAAAGATGTGTGAAAACAAAATTTAAGCCGTAAAATATATGAAAATTAAAAATGTGATAGTAAAATTTACCAAGAAAATTAAGTACAGATACTCTTAAAATGATAATAATTGCGAGATAGTTCTTTTAAAAATATTTTCATAGCGAGTAAACTTGATACTTTAATCAAAATGTTTCTACAGTAAACATGTTCAACATTGTTTTCTCGAAGTTGTCAAGTGGCAAGTCAAATTAAATTCTTTTAAATCCCTGGGACTTTGAATGTAAATAGAGATGAATCAATAGACAAAATTATAAATCTGAACGATGTGGACTATATTTTGTTTTGAATGAGATTAAGAAATGTGATATAATATTTTATTTTGATTATGATTAATTTAGATTACATACTTTATCTTTTATCTTATTTATTTATATATATATATATATATATATATATATATATATTTGTTGTGGTTGTGGTTATTATACGTTAATATGAGTATACTACAATGTTACAAATATTGTTCTAAGATTTTTGTGTTAAACGCATTTTTTAAGTGATGTTTTGATAAATTCAAAATACATACATGTATATACTTTGATTTGTAAAACTAACATCATTATATATTTTGAAATCAACTATTAACAGTTCAATTTATTTTTATATGCTGATTTAGTTTTATTTATAATAAATAGTTAAGTACATCACAATTATTTTGGGATGTTATAAATATTGTTGGAAGAATTCTCTTAACAACAAAGTTAAACAAATTTTGTTTAAAAAAATATTGTTTTAGAAACGAAGGAATAGTAATAAGAGTTGTTTTAGATAATGTTATTGTTATATCAAAGTGTGTATATTAGTTTTTATATAAGTTTGGACACATTACTTGGATTTGTATTGTAAAAGTCTTTTTGCAATATACATAACAAAAAGTGTTTGAGTAACATTATCTAAAAGAAAAGTTGCATCTAATAAGAAATACAGTTTATCAATGTTTATTTGACAACATTATTTGTATTTGCCAAAGTAAAAGCAGTGACTGTATATATGTAAAAGCAGTGACTGTATATATTTATTCTCAACTAATACCTTCATTTATTTGTTTCCTTATAAGATAATTCACATAAAAAGAGTTTTAAATTCACCAAATTCAAACTACATAAGTGATTTGCACAATTATATAACTACAAGTAATCTTCACGTTTCTCGTTAATCAACGTTGAATTCTTAAAAAAAATGTAAAAGTTGGTATTCCATGCTTCCCTCTTCTTCTATATCAACCCATGTTGTTATGTTGTTCAGTATAAATTTTCTTTTTTAGGAATTTTATTGCTTGCATATTATACCCAAAAATGTTTTTCTTATAAACACGTTTCGTTAGTATTTAATAGTTTACGAGAATATAAAATAAATTTAATTAAAAATAAAAAATGAAGGTAAAAGAAGAGATAGAAGAATATATTCGTTCTCCTTTTTCTCGTGAGAGTAGAAATCACTTAAAATGTCATAATGTATTTTTTTTTTAAGAATAAATATACTTCAAATATATTTCATAATCTCCTATCAAACAAGAGTATTTGTTCTTATTTTTAAATTCCCATGATAAAATAAAAATATGAAACAAACGTCTTGGATAAATTTTGTAAAAAAAATGTTTTCGTGAAAAAAAAAATCTAAAATTAACACGTTATTTTGAACTCAAATTATAATAAAATTGATTTTATAAAGGATTTTAATGGACATGTATAATTAAAGGGTTTTTAGTTATCAACTAATAATGAATAATATTGAAGACAATTATCATAAAACTAACAAAAATTCATTATATATATAGAGAGATAAAAGTTGTGATTGGATAAAATCATAAAAGCCATTACATAATGTATGTTTTCTTAATTTGTTATAAATTCATGGTCATTTTAAATTAAGAATTTCATCTATGGTTCAAAATCGTAAGGAAAAGGGAAGTTTGCTATTTACACTTCCCTTTCTTGTTTGTGCACACCCTCTTCGAACATACAATTAAAGCGTTGCTTTAGAAAGGAAAAAAAAAAGGAGTTTAATGTCCACAATTTTGTTTTATAAGACTTTCTGTTAACAAATTCTATAGTTCAAATGGTATTGGTCTTATTTTATTTTATTTTATTTGAAAAATAAAATCAATTGAGTCTGAAATTGTTTGTTAATTATAAATACATTCTTTAATAAGTCCCTCCACATATTAAAAACCTTTACTAGGGTGAGAATGTCCCAAATCAATTTGAAATTGAAAATACATTCGGTGTATATTTTACGACGGATTTAGAATGTGTTTTAGACGTTCCAACCTAGTTTTAGTTTACAATTTTCTTAAAATTTAGCTGTTAATTATTTCTTTAATAATAATATTTATTTATTTATAAAAGACATATTATATAACACGATATCATATTTATAGTAATTTTGTTAATTTTAAAATATTTATTTATAAAATATGACTTAATTTAAGCTTCAGATTCCTTTTATTTTACATCAACTATTTATAATGATACAAATATTAAAGTTCATATTTTAGAAATAACATACAAACAATTAAGACAAGGAAATATAATTATAAAATGTATCTATAAAGGTAAAATGTCTTTTTCTTATATATTTAATGTTGCTTTTAGCGTTTATGAAGAGATGATTGTTTGCAAAATTAAATAAAATGTTAAATCAAACAGTATTAACCTTGTTTTACATCAAAGAGTATTAAACAAGTTTAAAAATTGTATTAAACCGATATATAAGAGGAAAAATGTACTTTTACATCAAACTTGTTTTTAAGATAAGAACAACAAAATATTAATTATTATTTCAAATCAATTGCAAATGTGGAACTTTGAAGTGGACTTGAGGGTCCACAGCTGAAATCACTATTGGGCCAAGAAGTTGACGACAGCTTCAGGCCTTGAGAAGAGCAACAAGAACCAATTATCCAATTAATGGGGGTGTGCATTTAACTCTATTTGGTTTGTAATTTAATAAAATCACTTTTAATTATTAAATATAACTAAAATATGAATTTAAATAAATTAATCAAATATCATAAATCCTCCTCTTATAGTGATTATATATGGTAAAATTAGTCGAAAAAATTAGTTAGACGTTAAAAAACTAGGCTAAAAGTATTTCATAAAATTAAATAATCAACTAACTTAATAATTATAAATTTATATTTTTAATTTAATTTATATATAAATTAAATTTTAAATAATATGTTTTTAATATAATTTAAAAAAAAAGCTTATTTTTTAATAAATAAATAGTTAAATAATTAAAAAATATTACAATAAAAAATAATCTAAAAATCGTAAATTACGAGGACAATTGGACATTCAAGTTTGCTTTTATTATTTTAAGAGGTAATATGGTAAAATATAAATTTAATATAAGTATGTTATATTTAAATACAAATATAAGTAATTTATTAAAATAAATTAAAAACAGTTAAAAGAGCTACTTTGCCAAATAAAGATAACTAATTTTATCAGCATTTATCAGTTTTATCTATAATCTAGATGAAATATTTTGCCAAATACACAATGAGTACTTGTAAGTTTATTAATTTTTTTAATTAATTGATCGTCTCATTTTCTGATAAATATTAGTTTTGTTGTTCTTAATTTATAATTAATGACTGAAAATAACATATCCATTGAAAACGATAAATTATTTAAAAAATAATTTATTTATTATTGTTCTTAAATTACATAAAAAAACATAAATTATTATCATTTGGAATAAATGGAGTAATATTTTTTTAGTAACTTATGTTATTAATTAACACAACAATTTCAAATTCCTTAAACATATAATTTTGACTTTAACAATGATAACTACACGTTTAAAACATTAATTAACGATAATTCAAAACTTTGATGTCTAAATTGAACATAATTTACCATGATTTTAAGTAATTATTTTCTCAGTCTTACATCATATTAGAAGATACCCAAACTAAAACACGTTTGGGGAAGGAAAAGTCTCAATTTGATTCAACTTCGTATCAACATTATCATGAATTTTGTTTTAAATACGTGAAAGCATCTATATTAATCATGAAAATTAGCTAGAATTTAGTAAGTTAATCATGATTCTGAAATTTTGTCTAGTTAGTATCACTTTGTGACCTAATTCATAAATGAAACCAAGTTTAACGAGTTCCAACATTGTTAGAGCAATATATATACACTAATAATAAGTGGCATTAAAATAAGGCAACAAATTGACTAACATCTTCTCCAAAATCTATGTTATAAAGACAGATAAAGCCATTAAAACCGGTTGACTCTGCATGGATCTGACCCACCAAGTTTAAAATTGGTTGATGCAGAAACTCGTGTCGTGGCATCACCTTACTAATCACATGATTAAATGTTAATCAGGAGTTGAATATGATATGGTGGGACAAAATCTGTAGTTAGTTGAACAACCACTGTTCATCAACCAATTTTTATATTACAATACATGCAAACAATGTAGAACAGTTCGGGAACACACTGCGTGCTCATCATATTATTATGCTACCGAGGAGGAGCAACTCAGATTCCACACCAAATTTTCCATGGATTTTGGTTAACATCATTACTTCTAAACCAAAAGCTCACAAACAAAATGAAAACAAATATATTTTAACTCCCACTTTTCATTAGTAATGATTTGCTAAATATCAATATTCAATTAGTTGTGATAACTTTAATGATATTTGTAAATTTGATTTTGAAACATGGGTGTGAGAAAACACTTATTTCATTATTGCTTAAAACTGGGAATTAGTAATCATTTTATAAAAGCACTTTACTTTCTTAATCCACAAATATATCATTGTTAGCTTTTAAAGCAGACATATATAGAATGATTGTAACTGTGCGAATGAAATAAGTTGGAAAATGTTAATTAAACTGTAATATAATTAAGCAATGAATGAAGCTTATTAAATTTGAGATTAAGTTTAGTGTATAATGTGACATATTTTGTCCTATTGTCGGCCTATCAATAGAGCGGGAATATTGGTGGCTGTTTTCTTTCTTTCTTTTTCCCACAGACTGTGTTTCCTTTGATTCTTCTGCAATAATTTCATCATAATCACAATATTTTCCTAGATTTTTTATTATTTACAGTGGAACATCAGATATTCTTACAAGGTAATATGAGAATCACTTATTATACAGAACTCAAAGGTTCTTTTTCACAGCATATTCTGGCAACTGAGACATGTACATTTCAATCTTTGTTATAGATAAGTTATTTTTTTTTTTTTTATAAGAGACAAATAATTGTTTTTCATTCTGAAATATTTCGTCTTTCACTATGTGTAGGTTCCTTTGGTAACGAACAAGCTCATGTCTACAAGAGCAAAAGTTTGATTCTTATTGTCCATATGAGAACCTTGCTACAAGATGAATACTTCTATAAACGTTATTTATTCCTGAGACCTACCTTCATCCTACACTCACTTATAAAATGTATTGGTAATTTTTTTAATAAAATTATAATTTTAAAAATATTTTCCAAAGTGATACCTACTTTCTGAGATTTTTAATAAAAATAAAAACATCTCTTAGAACCTATTTTGGGTGCATGGTGGAGAGCTTTTGAAATTTTATTTGGAAATCCAAATTTTTATACAAATTGAATAAATGAAACCAAAAATAGGATTTATATCTTCTCAATTTATTTTGTCAAATTTGTTTTGTTAATTTTGTATTTTATCATTTTTTCTTTATTTTTTTAATAAATTTTAAATGTTATCTTACACGTTGTAAAAGTTAAAAACAGTACTAACATATGATTATTTTATCTAGCTAATGATAATTTTATATTAATTATTTTTTGTTTTTTCTAATAATTATTTTTCTTCTTGTATTTGAGTGTTTTTTTATTACAACTACTAGATAAAAACAATGTTTATACGTGAAAGATCAAACCTATCGCGGTGGTTAATTAAAGTTTTAAGAAAATTTGGATTTTTTAACACTTTGATTACAGTGACATAACAATTTATATCATCAATTTTAATTTTATAATTACAGCTGTATAATGTAATTTATCATTTTCACAAACTTTGGCTAATAGCAACCCAGACGTAGAAGTTTATGAATTTGTTCTTGAAATTTATTATAATATTTAATCAATGTTCAACCATACTATTATGCCATGTACTTTAGTATTCTAAAAGTTTTATAATTGAAACGTAGGCAATTTATATAGTTAATTAAAGTACAAGGAAACTAAGAAAAGTAACAGGCAAATAAATATATTTTTTGGGGGATTTGCCTCCTCTTTTTTTAGCAAATAAATATAAAAATATTGTTTAAACAAATATGGATCAAGATGTATATATCTTGTTTTTCAAAAATATGGTTAAAAAATTTAATATTGTATAGCTCTACCTAATTCTATTAATGAACTGTGATCCCTAAAATTATGATAGTTGCTTGTGAAGACGGCAAAGTAGAAAAATAATGAGTGAGTTCAATTTGGTCCACAAATTTCTTTGGAGTGAGATTAGTATGAATTTGGTGCCACTTTCATTATAATTGTGAACAGTTAACTGGCACGTGAAAATCCATGATTTTAATATACACCATAGTTTGATCTTTGTAAGTATCTTCTACCTCTTCATCATTATTCTGCTTTAGCTAGAGTATGCTTGTGCCACCAAGCCAATTAATTATTATTGGTCCCTTTTATGCATGTTAACTAGTTCCATACTAGTTTCTCATTAAAAGGATTTATAGCACATTCTTTTTTAGGCTATTCTTGGCCATCTACAGTATTCTTATTATAGTTAAGTGCAAATTTAAAAAAATAAAAATGAGAGGGATCCAATTTGTAAACGCAATATATGGGGTAAGTTTAATTTTTGTTTAACATAGCAAAACTATGTATTATTATTTAATATAAAATTCACTTCTTAAAATATATATGGTCTTGTGTGTTATGTTTGATGAAACATAATTATGAGAAAAAAATATGAATTAATTAAAGTGCATGAAAGGGTGTGTGTGGTGGTGAGTATATGAAGTTAGGTGGTGTTTAAAAATTTGTCATGGAGCTGAAAAGCAAACAAAATTGCATGAATAGTGATGTGTATTTGAGTTTCCCTTTTTGGGAAAACCTTGGCCCCTCTTAGGCATCAACAATTTCCTTTGACACACTTTTTTGTTGTTCTTTCCCAAAACACCATTTCCCATCCAAACAATTATGGGTCCCTTTCACATTTTTTTCTTCTCAAATAAATCTACTTCAACAATAGTGAGAATGAACATCAAATAATACAAATATCATGTGGGGAATTATTCCTTTTATTTGGGGACCCAGTTATGTTATCTCCCATCAACTACACTGCATGCATGGACCAATTTTTCATCCTCCACAGTGTCTCATTTTGAATTCTATGCAGGACAAATTTAAAAAACAATTACCACTGCATAAATAAGAAAGGAAATTAATTTATGTATAAATGAAAAAGATTATATCTGAAGTGTTAATTTTTCTATATATTTTCTATTAAAAAAAGATAAGTAAGGATGAAGAGACTGGAGAGGAGCATTTAATTGGCATCATTAGTCACACTGTTCCCTATCCTCTATACATAATACCTTCACTCAGTTCACAGGTACAGTCTTTGCATTTTTTGTTAAATAAAATTAACTCTGATAGTTACATTTTTTTTGTTTTTACCTTTTACATCATTTTCATATCACATCAAATCATTATACTGGATAAGTTTTCAATCTTGGTTATTAATAGGGTCTTTTTTCTTTTAGTTATTTTAGTTTTTATACAAGTAGTTTTTTCTTTAGGATATAAAATATTAAAAGTAAGAAAGTGAGAGAAAAATAAATAGAAATTAAATTTTTTATCTATTCATTAAAATATATAACTTTAGAACTAAATAACATTTTTACTTAAAAGTACTTAGTATATAATTTTTAGAAATTATATTATTTTAATATAATAAAATTATAAATACTGAGATACTAGACAACATGTATTTTAAAAATATATCATTGAATTATTAACTAGATAGGGAAAGCAAATTTAATTTACCTGTGTAAAGAAATTTGGTTGGGTTGTGATGTTAGAGGCTCAACAAGATTTCCATGCCATGTCATCACTAGTTTCCAATGTTTCAAAGACATCTTATATTAGTCATAGGAAGGTCACCTCATCACTTATCCTTTCATTATTTTAAGTAATACTGTCACAAATTTAAATCATTTAAGTTTTTAAAAAATTATTATATAAAGTTATATTTGATATTAAAATAATATTTTTTATTGATGAGAATTGTTTGAAGAAACACTGTTTGTGTCTCTGCATCTACAGGCATTATATTGTCATTCTTTCACCTTTCTTTTCATTTTGAAATGACCGTGTGTGAACCCCAAAAGCTACTTTTATTCCAAACCCAGATTTCTAGTTTCTGATAAGTCAATTACTGCAATAAATCTCATGCTTCATTTCTTTGATATTTTAGTATATATATATATATATCGTATTTTTTTTAATTTAATGTGTAATGGAAAGAAAATATATTTTAAGAAAAATAATTTAATTATTTATATTAAAGAAATAGAGTAAAAATTGAAGAAAAATAAATAAAAAATTATAAGTAATTTGATTGATGTTATAATGTGTTTTTTTTAATTAATATGTTAAAAAGGTAAATCTTCAATGAAATTTTAAAAGTAATTTGATGTGAAAAAAATAGTTTTAAAAATATAATTTAGAATTAAAATAAATTTTAAATTAAAATAAAAAAATATTTATTAAAATCTTAGTAAATAGAAAAACTATATTTCAAAATAACAATATGTTAAAATAAATTATTTTACAGAATATCAAAATTTAAATTAAGTAATTTAATTTAATGTATTATTTAACTATTTATTTGATCATAATATAAAATATTCTGTTAAAAATTAGTACTGCTTACTAAATAATTATAAATTATATTTGATTATATAATTGATTATTGAGTACGTTATGTTAAAGCATCTCTATAATAAGAGTTGTTAATATAAGTTTTAATTTAATTTTGTGGTACAATAATTTTAAAACCTTTACATTTTAATATTAATATCTTATAAAACTAATACTTTAAATTGTTTAATCATTAATAAATATTATAAAACTTAAATTTTATATATATGACTCTTGTAATAATGATATCTTTATATATATATATAACAATTATAGGTAAATAATCTCTTTATTTATAGACTCAACAGACAAATTAATCATAAATTATACCTCAACTTTAACTTTGTAGAAAGCACCAGGACAACCTGGTCCAAAAAGAAGTGCATGGTGGTCATGTAGTTTCAAATATTATGGTTTTACCTTGCATTTTACTTTATGGTAATTTAATGTGTAAAATTTAGTTTTGTGTTAGGGATTAACTTCAACAGTATAACAGTTAAGGACTTCATAATATCTCCCATTTCTGTATTCATATGTGGGCTAAATCAATATTACACAAATGATATGTTATTGACATTTTATCGATGAAATTTAATCCCAATATGCTGATGAAAACAATTGTGAAGTTTTTGCCATAAAAATATTTAATAAGTTTACATAAAAATTTATATTGCTAAAATAATTTATTTAACATGAAAGTTTACGAATAGTATCTGAATTAAACAGGAAAAAATTTAAAGTTTGGTGTTATTTTTTTTGTGGGAGGAAAGGTTGTTTTATTTATTTATGGTAAAAAGCATACCCATGGTGAAGGATAATGGGAGCGACGTTGACGGAACAGGATGTTCTGTGTCTGGTCATAAATAGGGTTGACCGTTGCACTGCATGGTTCAATGAACAGAGGGGCGTTTCCGTCATTGCAAAACGACTGTAAAAACAGTGCACCACCCAAAAGCTTCCCCAACCACACTGCACCACCACACGCTCATTAGTGATTGCTCAGAAAGCTTAACCAATGCACCAAACCCTCCCTGCCACATCACAACCCCGCACGTGCCAAAAACTCCCCCTCTCACGTGCCCTGCAACGTTAGCTTACCTCCTTTCTTACGTGTTCAGCATAAATACAACACAACTACCTTCTCCTGTATCGCCTCCTTTCTTTAACACCACTCTCCATTTCTGGCCCAACCTGTTCCTCCCCTCTTATTGCTCTGAACCGCCTCGTACCATCCAACTTTTATTCTTCTTTCAATGTTTTTCTGCTTCTTCCATAAACCCTAATCTTTCATAAAGCCTATCTGCACTGCAACTGCATCACTCCCTATACTTCTACAGTTCCCATTTCAATTTCCAACCTTCTCTTTTCCTGTTCAACTTCTACCATGCTAGAGATTGGTGGCGGTGAACGTCATTCCGAGGCCAGTTCCGAGACTCTCAATTCTTCCATGCTTGGAAGCTCCATGAGTAGCGAGAGCATTTGCAGCACCAGTTTCAGCCGTCTTTCCTTCGATCTCCTCCCGCCCTCCCCCGAGAGTCTCTCCCTTAAGCCTCACCGCTCCTCCGACTTCGCCTACTCCGCCATCCGCTCCGCCACCTTCCGCCGCAAGGCCGCTCTCACCTTCCGCGACTTCCACCTCCTCCGCCGCATCGGCGCCGGCGACATCGGCACTGTCTACCTCTGCCGCCTCCGCAACCGGCAATTCAACAGCCCCGAAGAAGACGTGGAGGATGAGGCGAGCTGTTTATACGCGATGAAGGTGGTGGACAAAGACGCAGTTGCATTGAAGAAGAAGTCGCAGAGAGCTGAAATGGAGAGAAAGATCCTGAAGATGCTGGACCACCCGTTCCTCCCTACTCTCTACGCGGAGTTCGAAGCCTCGCATTTCTCTTGCATCGTGATGGAGTTTTGCTCCGGTGGAGACCTTCACACGCTGCGCTTCAAGCACCCTCACAACCGTTTCCCTCTCTCCTCCGCCAGGTAAAAATGAAAAACCGTTATCCAAAACGATGACGTTTTCTGTCTTCTGTTGAAAATCCTCACAACTCTACCGTTTTGTTTTTCTATCTTTCAGATTTTATGCCGCGGAGGTGCTGGTGGCGTTGGAGTACCTCCACATGATGGGAATCATATACAGAGATTTAAAACCCGAAAACGTGTTGGTCAGATCAGACGGTCACATCATGCTTTCTGATTTCGATCTCTCTCTTTGCTCAGACGCAATCCCAGCCGTTGAATCCTCAGATTCCCTACACCCTCCATCTCCAAATCCATTACCTTACACTGACTCTCACAGTCCCACTCCCACTCGCTCGCATTCTTTTATCAGTCCATTCTCCTGCTTCTCGAACCGGAGTTTCCGCTCCCATGACATGCGAGCCGTCGAACCGAACCTGCTCTTCGTGGCCGAACCAGTTTCTGCCCGCTCCTGCTCCTTCGTCGGAACCCACGAGTACGTCTCGCCGGAGGTTGCCTCCGGCAGGTCACACGGCAACGCCGTGGACTGGTGGTCTTTCGGAGTATTTATCTACGAGCTTATATACGGTCGTACGCCGTATGCAGGTCCATCGAAGGAGGCTACGCTGCGGAACATCGTGAAGAAGCCCCTGGCGTTCCCCACTGCCACGCCCGCGAGCTGTCTCGAACTCCACGTGCGGGATTTGATATCCGGCTTGCTGAACAAAGACCCGGCGCGCCGGCTAGGGTCGAAGCGCGGCGCCGCTGACGTCAAGAAGCACCCTTTCTTCAGAGGGCTTAACCTGGCGCTGATTCGCATGCAGACGCCGCCCCAAGTGCCTGGCTGTAGAAGGACTAAAACGACGTCGCTGTACCCTGTCAAGGGTGACAGCAACCATCATAAACAGCAACAGACGGCGTCGTTTGATTTTTTCTTTTGAAAAAAAAAATTTATTTTTATTACTTTTAGAAGCTCAACTAGGTTCTCTATTTGCTCTTATAAAACACTTACACGGACGGTGTAAAAATGGTTGGACAAAATCTAAACGAAGAAGATTCGTTGCGTAACGTCTTTTGTTTTCTTCCTTCTCCATCGCACACTCGAGACCTCAAAAGAAAGATTACTACGGTATTCATTCCAACCTGAATGAGTTTTGATTTCTTTATGCATCATAAGTACATAAAGTCAATATTCTGCATAAATCCAAATTCGTCAACGTGGAAAAATGATATTTGGTAGTACATAATTATCGTCATTTATGTTGAAAATGTATTATAACCTGGGAGAGAAAGGTCAAGTTTTCAACTCATCATTCGCCTAATTATAGAATAGCAAGTAATTAGAGTGTAGTTTTTTACTTGCTTCTGCCTCAACACAGGGAACAAAGAAAAAACAGCATAAAGAAATGTGCGTGAGTTTCTTGCATTGATGAATTATATATAGAGATGACTGTAGAGTCAATCTTTTAACATTTAATGGATGTGATGAAAAGTTCGTGAGTTGTATTTAAAATGGCATATTGTTTTGTTTGTTTTGTGGAATAATATGTGCATCTAACTTAGTAGTAGAGAGAATGTTGACTATAATGTGCGAGTCACGTAAAGAATTGCAAGACTTTAATAGGATATGTTTAAACATGTCGCAGCATGCAACGTATAAATATAAATAATTATACGGCATCATTTACAATGTTCATGATGTGTGTGTCCATCAAGATCTTTTATCACCACGGACTCATTTAAGAATCAATCCCCTCCAGCTCATTCAAATTCTTTGTTTTCAGCCTTCACAGATGTTATATCCTTTCATTTCTCTTTTCTCTTAACGCTTTAGAATCTCCCAAAACTATTTTCTATCCTTCTACACCGCATTTTTTACATTCCTACTCCCTTCAAATTCACTAAATTAACTTATTTATTTAATTAAAACATGTAACTCTAACTCTGTCCTGTTCACTATTTTTTTTTTCCTGGTTCAAACTTTGTTCAAAGTAATCTTCTTCTTTTTGTCTAGAAACTTGTTTCAAATAGTCAAAAGATGAGTTTGTAGGTCGATTTAGTACGTATTGGGTGCGGTAATAGCTTTTATCATAATGTGCTTCCACTTTCAATTAAACAGTGGGCATGTTAGAGCTGGTGATGATTAAATATTAAGTTCCCTGTAACATTTTGTTTAAATGTGAATTAACTTTAATGTTAATAGTAGAATACTTATATAGAAATGAAAGAAGGTAAACGATGAAATTTCTGACCCTGACTAAAGTTAACTTATAAATCTGAATTTATCTAGATTGCTTCCTATCTAATTTTTTAGTTGGGATGTAGAAGTTGATTTTAATTTGTTGAAAATTTTGAATGATTCGTTTTTTCTTTCTATTTTAAATATTTATCAAGAAGTTAACGTTTTTTTTATCAATCCTACCGTTACATAAAAAAAATAAAAGGTAATAACATCACTGGTAGACACAATAAATTTAACTATAATTAGCTTCAATGTTAATAATGACCTAATAATCAATAAAGGTTCACTTAACTAGGGAGTTGATCGTACAGGGCTCAATTATCTCTCATTCTCTCTGTCTATATCTATCTATCTATATATATATATTACGTTTGAAATCCAATTGAATGCCTATTTAATATTTTATCTCTTGTATATTGCAGGAAAAAAAACTCATACTAAGATATAGAAGATGCAGAAGGAAGAAGACCAAGGAATGAAAGAAAAGACGATGAACAGTAAAATACAAAATTATTATTATTTTTTCATATATGATTTACAAGCAAAGAGAAAATAAATAGACTAAGAAAAAAGATTGGGTAAAGGAGAATAAACCCAAGCCCAACAAGGTAGATGGTCCATAAAACTAGATTGTGTACTATAATCTACATTATACTATATGGTTTAGTTAGATTGCAAAATATAACCTACAGTTAAACTCTCTAATATATTAAGCCAGACTGTTCATCTTGCTAGACCGTTTAGCAAAAAATTTAACAACTCATTTTATAAGATGGATTTTAAGTTCAATTATCCGGAATATGGTATAACTTTTCATAAATTCACAAGGTTAATTATAGATTAAATTTATCATTCCATTATCAAATTACACGATATTATTACCATAATCTACCAACTTTTAGTGTGCAGTTAATAGTAAAGACTTAGTTACATAATTAATATATATATATATATATATATATATATATATATATATATATATATATATATATAGCTTAACAATGTTGTCAAGAACTGTAAACTCACTGCCAAGCTTCTATTAGCAGTGGGCTCTTAAAGTTGTTATAAATTTTCTCAATTTGTACTAGCAAAGTTGTTATTTCTTTGCATGATTCTAACTGCACTTCTAGAGACTATTAACATATCTTCTTTTTTATATAAAAGTAATTCATGTTCAGTCATCTCAAATATATATTGCATTTTCATTTTGAACTTGATAAATTACTTCCCATCACAAGCATATCATCAACATAAAGTGTACACGTTACAAAACACAATCATTTGTTTCAAATACAAATACAGAGTAGTTTCATCGTTCCACTAGGGCTCGCCCTCACAATAGGTAACTAAAACAGAGAAATAAGGAGCAGAAAGTGTAACAATAGCAGAGGAAAAATCAATCACAGACCTGTTTAAATTTCAAAGGCAAACTCTCGCAGATCTAACATATCCAGGGTGGATTAGGAATCTGAAATCAATCAAACTATAGTGCATTCTAAGAGAATTTGTCTTTCGCAAATATGCTAGCTTAATTGTTTTAACTGAAACAAAAAACTATTCACAACTAAAGGCTAGATCCAAAAATTTCCTTTAATTTTCATCACATCAACAAAAACAACAAAGTCTTATCCCAATAGGTGTCTAATTTCCATTACATCAAATCACAATAATGAAATTCTACAATGATTAAACACGTGCTATTGTAAATAATGAAAGTTTATATAAGATGCTTCCACCATCTGCTGGGATTGCAATCACTTCGACTAGTACTTTAACTATTTTCAAGCTATAAATTCTAATGTCATTTGAATTTATCTTTTATATTTAAACTTAATGTTGCTAGGAAGAGGCATTAAGAGAACAAAAGATGAAACTAGATTCAAACCTTAAATGAAGATGTAGATGTGGAAGATATTTTAAGTGTTTTAACTTTGATTGTACGTGTTTATGATACCTTCACACAAGATATTCCCAACACACAATTTATATTAAAGTTAATTAAAAGAAACTGTTTTTGAAAAGCTAAAAACATAATAAAAAAAGTTCTATGACTATGTTAATCATATTATTTTTTTAGTTAACCAATTAAAACAAATATCAGAGTTATGTATTTTCAATGTTGTCATAAATAAATAGTTGAAATTCTTGCATAATCAATTAACTTATAGTTTTCTGAATTAAATAAAAAGTTAAAATAATTGATAAAAACATAAATTGTTGTAATGTATTTCAATTAGCATTTTAGGAACTCTATAATAGAATGTTGGTCTCTCTCCTTTATACAATAATTAGTATTGTGAAAAATGAATTATGAGTTACTGGATGGTGTCTAAGTATATATCCCCTTGAATTAATTTGTTGTTCCAAGGATAATATCCTACTGAATTGATCAAGGATTGATCTTGTAGCCTTTTGTTTTCTGGTGTTTGTGTTGCATGTGTAAGAATTTCAATTATTCTAAAAGGCAGGATGTAGGATCATCTTTATATGAAGGAGTATAAATGGCATGTCTAATCTTACCCTTTCCTTCTTGATTCCCAAATTAATTGTATTTAGTGTTTCAAATTAAAACAATTTGTAAAGTTCTTGAAGAAAGGATAATCTTTTTAAAATTTTTAAAACCAATTACTCTCCTTCTTGGTTTAGCTAAGACTCATTCTCTCTTCTAACCCAAACAAACAATCACAGAATCTAAAACCATACGGCATTATGGACAAGAAAAATCTAAAACCATATGGCATTATGGACAAGAAAAAATGATGTATTAACTCTCTGCAACTCATAATTTACAACAATGCCTTTGGTCAGATAGCATTCCATGTCTGAAATCATCTATTATGATACTGTCAAACTAACTATACAGAACCTACAAAGATCAACACGAAAGCTTTCACCTGTTTTCTTCTACTTTGGGACGTAGTAGAAGAAATAGTGTAGGAAATATATTCTGCAGGAAAGATACTCTTGCTATAAATTAGAAGGCAACATATGTTGAAAAAAGATATTGAAAAGTAATGGCCTCCGTTTTCATCTTAGAAAACGCCTCATAACTAACAAATAAGAATGCCGACTCACATCAAATAAAAGATTTGCAAAAATGGGACTAGAATGGCAACTTTCTATCAGAACTTAAGGAAAGCAGTTTTATCTGTTCAAAGTTTCTAACTGAACTTCCATTCTCGCAGAAGGTAGTAACTCTTTATCTGCAGTTGTTCTGGTTGGACTCAAGAGATCAAGTGAATCATCTTCCTCAAGATTACCAAGCACCCAATTGCTTCTTTCAAATAACTGTCGCCTCATTCGCTGCCTTTCATGGTATTCCAAATAAATAACAACCAATGAACACTTACGAGCCAAATTACCAAAGCCCAACTGAGTCCATGGACATTTTCCACATCATATCAGTCTCTAGATGCTTCAAACCAGTAAAAAGTGCGGCAATGCCAACAACATTGGCACATCTACGAACAGTTGCGTGGAAATATTCCCAAATCTTGAAGGGTGTCTGCTCCAGCCAAATACAGTAGATTTAAAATCATAGAGAATGAAGTGAAAAGATCCTGTTTTATGATTGATCACAAAAGACAATCTTGCCACCTTTGTAACACAAACCCTGTTCTCCAACATCATCAACGACCTTGCCATAGCTATACTTCAAAGGCATTTTCCCCAAGACCCTATGAAACTCCCCAATGCACCATCCTCTCCTCTTCCTATGCTCCCCTTTCCTACTACTCAACCCCACCCTCACCCCTTCCTCCCCATCATTTCTCGCGTCCCCGTAATCCATCACTCTCTTCGCCCCAACCAGTACGGGACCCACCTGCGCCTCCTCCGCCACCACAAAGTTCATCAACAAATCCTCACAGTTCCGCACCGAGTCCACCATCCCCCGCACGCGCTCCATGCGGGCCCCACCCGCGCACGTGTACAGGAACAGGTACCGAGCTCTCAGAAGCATGAATTTTGTGAGCACGATGGAGAACCGGTCCGGGTGGACCGTGTAGACCCACTCCCTCCGGTTCAGATCGAGGTCATGGGAGCGCGCGAAGAGTCCCACCAGCCGGTTAGGGTTTTTCTCCCACACGCGAAACGCGAATTCCAACGACTTTGAGTCCACCTCCACGTCGTCGTCACAGATCAAAACGCAGTCAGTGGAGATGTGGCTAGGGCGCGGCAGGAAACGGTTGTTGAGGCTGGCGGAGGGCTGGGGGAGAAGCGAGATGGGCGCGGAGGAAGAGGAAAGGGAGAGGTTGCGGGCCAGTTGGCGAAGAACACTTGGCGCTGTGGAGGGATTTCCCCAGAGGACGAGCACGGAGGAGACAATGGGGGAGAGGGAGTAGGCGACGGCCAGGGAATGGAGGAGGGGGATGCGCGACTCCGAGAAGCCGTTCATCAGAACGGTCACTTGGTCGCGACGGAGGACCTGCTGATTCTGATTCCGTGCGGCGGCGCATTCGTGAGGGTCTGCGGATTTTGCGATCGAAACCACGCCGAATAGGGCGGCGAGGAGGATGGCCGTAGCTGCCGGAGAGGCCATTTTTGTGGCAGTGTGTTGAATTTGGTGAGTGGTGTTTTGTTGAAGTGGGTTGATGTTGGGTCACAAAGCATTTTGAATTCAATTTTAAGAGAGTGCGATGAATATAATTCAGTTCTAATACCGAAATTGGGATTGTTTATATTTTATTCATTGTGTCTTACAAATCAAGGGCACATGGTGCTTTAAGGATGAAGACAAGATTATGAAAATTTCCACTCCATGGTTTCTCATATATTTTTAGGCATGTTTAAGGAAACTTGAGAATAAATTGGAAATATGATTCAACTAAGAAAAATGGAACATCTTAGGGAGTTTGCACACCCGACAATCACGAATAATTATGATGTGAATTCTTTAATTTTTTTGGTATTTGATGTAATAATTATGTATTAATTATTTACTTTATAATGTTTTTTTTTTCAAATAAATGAGGTTGGTCACTCAGTTTGTATAAATAAAGTGTTTCAACAAACATATGAAAAGGTGATGTTAAATTCATCAAATTTGAGGGGATACGTATGAGTTTTTTTGTCTTGTTCGGACAAGGAAGATTTTGAGAATAAATATTTTGAAGCATAGACAATGTACTCTCCTAAACCATATTAGGAGAAAAGATTTAGAAACCAAAATAGGTCAGAGGGTGTAGGTAGGAGGTATTAAAAATGAGTTTATGAAGTCAGATAGGTCGATTCCCATCATGATTACGTTAAATAAGCATGTTTTATTCAACTGACAACAAGAGATTAACTAATTTAAACGACAATTGGCAATCAGTTAGTAGCATATTCAACAGTAACAACTGCATAATGTTTTTTTTAACAACCACATATTTACCACAAACAAAATCAAGAGTGAAGAGGTAAAGGCGATGAGCAACAACATGATTTGCCTAATGGTACAGTGATGGTTAGTACGATGGGAAATTTCCATTATACATTGCTTTGATTGAATCTTTTTTCATTAAGACTAGGTTTTATTATTTTTGGAAATATATACTTCTCTAAACGTAGATATAATATATACTTCTTTAAACTTGTATTATTAATGAATTATTAATACTTAATATGGTTTTATTTATTTCAGTGTGAATTAATGTATCTAAATATATATATATATTATAAAAATTTAAAATATGCATATGAATCCCGTACATAATTATATATAAATTTATTATACATAATTATTATACAAAATTACATATGAAAGTTGTTTATGAATATTATCATATGAAGTTATTTATGATTTTACAAATTTATAGATAATATTTACTTACGAACAATTTTTTTATAATTTTTTTAGGTAATTCATAAATAACTTAGTTTTATCTTTGAATTTGTTGTATTACCTACATCAGTAAATAATATCAATTTTTTCAATAAGAAATTTTGACACACAACTAAAAATATATTTTGTTAGGATTAGTTTTTACACAAACATTTGTATTTATTTTTAATTTTCATTTAACAAAATTGTAGACATGACATACATAGGAAAAAGAGAAAAGAGAATAAAGTAAATGACAGCATAATATATAATAAATATGCATGTCATTCCTTTACTCCAAACATTTTATTAACAATTATTACATTCTTTTTTATTTTTTGGAAAATTTAATAAGATAATGTAGTGCAATTGAAATTCTATATAAATGACACTACTTTTTATTTTTTTTAGATAAAAGTTATGTATAGATGACACAAATTATCTCTTTAATGTATTTTTTTAAAAAAAAATAGAAGTATTGCTTTTAAAACATAACTTTTTTTTATTAAAATAGAAGAAGAGAAGTCACAATTAATATATACTACTTTTATTAAAAATAAATAAAGAATATGTGTTATTTCAAACACAACTTTTGACAACAAATAAATGCTAAATACTACACAAAAATTAATTATTATTTTTAACAACTATTATTATACAAATTCAAAACATAACTTAAAATTGTATTTGTGAATGACAACTTTTTTAAAATAAAGTTGTGTATCTGAATGACAACTTGCTCACTAGTGTAAAAACTACACATTCTAGTATTTTCCTTAAAAAATTGACACTTTTTTAAATTGTTCTCATTTTTAATGCAATCACTTTTACTCTTAATTCTTTTTACCTTTTTATTTTTTTACAAAGGTCAAATAGATTAATGATATTCACATATCACTTTATTAATTTTTTCTCATGTCTCAATGCAATCACTTCTAGTCTTAATTTTTTCTATCTCATTCTTTATTTACAAAGTTGAAATAGATTTATGACATTCACATATCACTTTTGCAAATACAAATATAGAGTGCATGAAAAAGAATGTGCACAAATTATTGAAAAAACCGAGTATAAAATAAGCCTTCCTAATTTACATTGGCAATATCAACTAAATTAAAAAATTTTCCCCAATTTTATCAGAGATATATATAAATGATAATATAATATAACTAAAAAAATGAGTTGTATTTTCACAAGAAAATGAGAAAAAATGATGAAAGAAATGTCATCACCACATAGCTATCTTCTACGAATCCATTTCTAGAGAATGCGTGGATTGAGTGGTGATAGAAACCTGCCAAACCTTAATCTCTCCATCAAGAGTTCCACTGAAAACTGAAACGGTGTTATTAGTTGAAGGTTCATCATTCTCCAGAATGGCCGCCAAGGATTTCACCGGTTTCCGGTGACCGTCGAGGACGGCAAGACATCCAAACCGTCCATCAGAAGCGCGCTTCCAAATCCTGACCGTCCGATCTGCCGACCCACTGAGGAGCAAATCAGAGACATTGACCAAGCACAGTATCGGCTTCTGGTGCCCCCTGAGAGCCCCACTCACCACCATGTGGTTCGCACTGTCCTCCCTCTCCCACACCAATATGGAACGGTCACAGGCTCCCGAGAACAGCACCGAAGCGTCGTCGTTTAGGGCCAAAGCGTTCACCGCAGACTTATGCTTCTCCAACGTGGCCACCAGCACGTGCCGCTTCTCCCCCGCGGGTCTCGCCCACACGCGTATTTTCTTATCCGCTGATCCGGTGTACACGGTCCCATCCAAGGACACTGCGATCGCGTTCACCGCGTCCTCGTGCGCCTTCACGGACTCCACGCACCGGAAATCCGAGAGCCGCCATATCTTTAAAGTTCTGTCCCACGAAACGGAGTAGATAGAGCCGTTAGTAACGGCGAGCCCCGTGACGGCGTCTGCATGTTCGATCCAGAGCCGTTTGTTATGGCGGCGGACGGTTATGTAGTTCTTCGGGAGGAGGAAACGGTGGAGACGGTCTTTGACGGTGGGGAGAGTGGTGAAGACGCGGTGGTGGGTCTTGTGGTTTTGCCAGACTCGGATCTTGGAGTCCTGGTGGGTGGTGAGGACGAGGTTGTCGGAGAAGGTGATGGCTTTGGTGGAGTTGGAGGTGGGTTGGGTGTTGAAGGTGTGGAGGGTGGTGCAGGTGTGGCGGTCGTAGACGTTGATTTCGTGGTCCGTTGCGGCGTAGAGGAGGTTGTCGGTGACGGCAAGGGAGGTGACGGGGCGAGAGGGGTGCGGGGTGAGAGAGTGGAGGCAGTGGTGGGAGACGGAGAAGGTGAGGGTTTGGTTTTGGAGAGAGGGAACGGATGGGAGGGTTTGTATGGAGAGGTTGGATTCGAGAGAGGAAGTGGTGGTGTTGGAGATGGCGGAAGAGGGTGCTTCGGAAACGGAGGAGGAGGTTGTCGAGGTGTCATATGCATGTTGCTTTTGTTTAAGGAGTGAGATTGTGGAGTTGTGGGTGGCGGTGGCGCTGGAGGAGGAAGAGCATGTGTGTAGCCATGACTGGATTCGCATGGTTTCAAAGGAAGAAGATGAAGAAGTAGCGAGAGATGAATTGCGGAAGGGAAAGGTTGGGTTAAGAGGGTGTTATGGAAGCAGAAGGGAAGAAGAGAAAGATAGTTCGATGAGTTCGAGGTTGTTATGCGACGGAGGAAGGTATCTATGTTTTTTATTGCATGTCGTATAATGTGTATTGAGAGTTTGGGACCGAGGAAGCATTCACTGTATGCCGGAGCATCAACCAGAAAACGCCAAAATTGTTCCATTCAATGTTTCTCTTTTTTTGTCCTTTTCTTCTTCTATTGGTTCGAAAGCTTTCTATCTCTCTCGTCTTTCTTTGCTGATATCACGAGAAAATTATGATTAACATGCCATCAATCTCAATCAAAAGAGAAATAAAATAAAAAGAAAGTGAGATAATTATTAAATAAAAAGAAAAAAAAAGTGGGACTCACATTGTTCTTTTCTTGTTTTCCTTTCCTTCCCTTTTCCTTTTCATTTCTTCCAAAAAAATATTGTTTGGTTTTTTTATTTTAAGAAGGCCCTCTCTGTGTTGGGAACTCAGTAGACAGAGAGTGTAGAACACTGTGGGCGTCTTGACTTGGTTGGATGGGGTTGCCAAAGTCCAAGTTGGCTATATTTTACACTTTGCACACATGCAGTCGTCGTGTAGATACAGTCTAGGCAGGAGTATTCACACTCAACAATATGCAATTTTTTATAAAAAAATAAAATAAACAAAGACAGCTTTTTGTGGTTTTGTTCTTGTTCTTGGTTTCAGCAGCGAGGCTAGCTGTATTCATTTAATGAAACAATGGTCACATTTTGGTTATACTAAACCGCCGATGGAAGTTTCCCTTTTCAAATTAATTAACGAGTAGGGCTGGATAAAATTAATGAATTCAACTCAATTAAATTAAATATTAAAAGTGATTCTATGATTAAATTATAAATTCATTTTAGGATATAATAATTAATTCAGTTACAATCTACTCAACTCAGATACAGCATATATGAAAATTTTTCTCTGTTTCATTTCATCACAAACAGATTTTACTTCGATAAGAGGCTCGTATATTAATTATCACAATCTTACTTTTTCTAGAAAACAATTGAAAATTGCAATACTATTGTCATAGTCATCACTGTTGAAAGAGTATAAAATTTGTTGGAAAAATTAAAATAATCAAACTTGTATACATTTGGATTTATGGGAGTATAAGGAGGCAAATCAAGTGGTTCGCATGTTTCTGTTACATTTGGTGTTAGTCTCTAAAATCAATTAGTCAAAAAATTCTTTAAAATCAAACACTTGGATTTTTTACATAGTTCATGATTTTATATTAAAAGTCTGTACTTATTGCTTCACGGAAAAAATAACCATTGAAAAAGTCATTAATGCATTTGTTGGCTTTTTTTTTATAAAGAAGTAGATGTCTTTTAAACGTAACCCTAACTTTAATTAAATTAGTCTTTTTTATAAATTATAATTATTCTTTTACTATAGGTTTCAATCATATTTTATCTTTTTTCATTTGTATAATTTTAAAATGATAATTATATAAAAAATTATCATACATATAAATTTATAATTAAATGGTACTTTTTACTATGGGAATATATCTTATTTATTCATTTATAAAACTTGAACCAGTTAAAATAATCTCGTGACCGATTCAGGTCAGAGAAAACAATGGGCCGAGCCCGGTACGCTGTAGTCTACTTGCAGGCCTAAGAGTTGGGCCATATAGTAACCACGAGCCCAAGAAATCCGTGGATCACGAAATCATTCCCGTTCCATGTTAAACGCAGAAGAAGAAGCTTAAAAGGGAAAAATAGCATAGCAGAGATTTGAAACTAAATCGAAACAGAGAAGAAAAAGAAGAAAGATGGTGAGAGTGGCATCGTACTTCGCGATGACGCTGGGTGCTTTCGTGTTCTGGCAGTCCATGGACAAAGTCCATGTCTGGATCGCTCTCCATCAAGACGAAAAGGTTCTTTCCCTTTTTTTTGCTTCTTCATTTTATTCTTCATCTTTCTCTCAATTCCCTCCTCCAATCTCACTCTTCGCCAAAGGAAACCCTAGATATAATCAAACAAATCATTATTATAGTTATAATTTCATACCTAGCTAAGTTTAATTTTAATTTTATTTTAGGATTTCATTTCTTATATACATTGTTGTGTCCTATATGCTGTACCGTGTTTGTATTCTCGCATTCTAATGAAACGCGCATTATTTTATGGTGCGCCAAAGTTCGTGGACTTGTGCAACTCTTAATTTGTTTTTGCTTTCTTGACCCTCTTCCCGAATCATAATATGTTTCAGCAAGAGAGATTGGAGAAGGAAGCGGAGATCAGAAGGGTTAGAGAAGAGTTATTGCAGCAGCAGGCCAAACAGAAGGATTCTCTTGAATGAATTCGAATATGCTGTAATTTTGCTGCCTTTTGCTTTGTAATTTCCTTCCAATGCTATATGTTGTGCTCAAATAAAATACGGTACTCCCTAGCACTTCAAATTTAATTGCGTGGATTTCTAATGTATTCCTTTGCACACGCATTTGTCTCATAAAATGCTACGCGTGTTAGTAATTGTTGGAACATTTTTAAGCCTTTCCATGGATTGTTTCGGTCATACTTGAACCTTTATTCTTCTTTGAAAGTATGAGTTTTGGAATTCAACCGAGTATTGGATCATATTATTAACTGACTGAAATAAAAGTCTCTAAACTCTCTAGTTTGTCCATCTGACCGTGGTGCATAAATCATTTGCTGCTGGTGCTTCTCCTGAATTGTGAATGTGTTCTTACCTGTTCGGCAATTCCCTCTTTGTCTGTGGTTGATTCTGATATACAGGTATAATTGGACAGACTGGCCTGCTGAAAAATAAGTTGTAGAGTGGAGAATTAGTATCAAACCATTTTCTGCAGCCCTTCCTTTGATCTCTTTTTCATACTTCTCACTTACAGAATTAAGGTTAAATTGAGCGATAGAGGAATTGTGAAGTGGCAATAGTAACTGGAATAAGAAAGTGTCAAAAATGCTTTACATGCTTAACTCTTCCCAAGGTCTTGACAATATTGCAATTCTAGGCATAGTACTTGGCGTTCTTGTTGTTTTTTGCTGTCTAGATCGAATATTTTAAACAGAATAGTATGGTGCCACCATTGTGCTATGGCATAGCATTACAGCTGCCAGTCACTATGGGGAACATCTAGCATCGCATGCATAGATAGTGACTGAATTGAAGTAGATAGCACTGCTTTACCAAAAAGTGGCAAAATCAGTTTTGGGGTTACTTTTATGATTTCACATTCTCTTTTTCAGAACCCTTAATTTAGACAAAACCCAGTAGCTCATGTTCATCAATCTGTGGCCCTTGTGTTTTCTTTCACTCTTCAAGTCAGCCATGCACTTTCTGGCCCAAGTAAGCACTTGGGTTTGTGTTTTCCTATCTGTTCTTGCCTGCCTCTGTTGAAACTTTGCTGGCTGTTCTGTCCTTCCTGTGCCCTTCTCAGAGAACCTTGTGGTATGAGTAATTGCCCCATCATTGTTATTGTCTTTAGTACTTCTTACGGAAGTGAGCATAGTAGATGTTGATGACTCTTGCTACTAGTCAGTTATGCATTACATTTGTGGTGATTGTGTGCTTAAGCTATTGACTTTTGATTATTAATGATGAACATGCCTTTCATTTTAATTGATTTTTCTTTTTTCTTTTTTTTTAAATTTTGAGCATTAATATCAGTTTACTGTGCAGTACAAATTATTTGCTTGTATCTATTAGCCATCCTTTTATTCACGTGCCAGTTATGGCGTTTTTGGGGTTCACTGCTCCTGGTTACTATGGGGATGGGCTGCTACAAAAAGGCTCTGTAGTACTCTCAACAGCTAAATGTTTTAAATTCAATCCAACGCCTGTATTGTTATGTTTGTTTCATGTTGCAATTTGATTGTACTAAGTTGTTACTTGTACATAAGAACTAGAGTAGGAAATCAATTCCTGTCTGTGGTATATGTAGTCATAAGCTGATTGACTAGTCTGATTTCTATTAAAGGTCAGTGTTGTTAAGGTAAGTTAACTGCATTTAAATCATTTATGTAATTGGTATCTTTTGTGGATTTTACTATTGCATGGTGTCACATATTTGTTATGGATATTCCTAGTTTCTGTGGAACAAGTAAAAATAGGATAATAGGTTGAGATTTCTGGACAGGTTCTATTAACATTTTGCCACAGAATATTTCAATCTTTCCCCTTACTAGTCATCAGTGATAGAGGTAACACTCTCAATCTTTCGTCGTATGGTATATGGCAACTATCTAGTGCTATGATACAATATAATGGATTGCTGATGTCTATAGTGATGTGTTAGTACTGAGAGTTTGTACTCTTTCCCTCAACAAGTGAAATATTTTAGTGGTGTTGTTGTCTAGTAGTATATGGCAACTACCTAGTCCAATGGTGTGATGTAATGGATGGCCGATGTATATTGTCCATGTGTATTGTGGTACTGAGAATATTTACACTTCAACCCCCTATAGTGCTGGTTATCAATGCGAAAGGCTATGACCTTTTCCAAACGTTAAAGGAAATACTCAAGTACGCAGGTTTCTGATTTCTGGCCCCTGGCTCTTCTTTTTCTCTACGTGGTTTATATCCACTTAGTTGCATAAGGCATATAAAATACTCTGATTTCTAGTTATTGGTGCTTTTGTTGCTAGGTCCTTTAATTGTTGTAATTGATCAGGAAGGGTTAATTCCCTAGAACTTGATTAATGCTGTGCTATACTGTACAAATCATGTCATACACGAGTTAGTTGTAGTTTAGTTTATTTTTTTCCCTGGGTGAGAGGGGTAAAAAAATATGAAAAAAGAAGAGCGATAAAGTTATAAATGTAGTAACTAGTAAGTGGATGACATGATTATGGTTTACCTTTCATGAATTATATGAAATAAACGCGGGTGAAAAAGGAATGGAAGAGAAAATGAGTGGATAATATAATTGATTATGGTTTACCTTTCATGAATTGTTCACGAAATGGACAATGTTGAGAAATTACCAGTTTCATGGAGGCGGTGGGTTATTTCTTTAAATTTCCAATAATGCTCTAAAACACTTTCTTAACCTTTTGCATTTCTTATCATTGACTTTATTTCTCCCGTTCATCGCTCTTGTATTCATCAGTATCAATGATGAACAAATCCCTTTGATTATGTGAATTGCACTTGCAAATTGTATTGCATACAGACTTAGTGTCTGCCCCGTCAAATGACATTCTGCAACTAGTAATTAATTTATTTTCAAACCAACTCATTTATTATCCATTATCTGATTGCTCAATCTTTTATATTGGAATGGGTTAAGAGTAAAATGATTCGGCGACTTCCGACTGGGTTGAATCAGCATATTTTTGAATCAAAGTAGAAGTCAATGACTTTGTGGAATGCGGTTCCATCAACATTTTATGATCCAAACTAATCTTCCAGTGACATGTATTCAAAATTTTAGTTTATTACAAAAATTAATAATAATAAATTATATGTCATGTGAAAATTAAATGGAACAATATTGTTGTGTAATTTCTCTGACGTATCTATTATAGTGGTTAATCTCAACTGTATGTGCGGTGAAAATAAATCGAGACTATAGATATGTATCGTCTGAAGCGTATTTACTCTTCGAAACTCACCATTGTTTTTCCCTAGAGTGAGTGAATTTTCATGCTGATTATCTTTTAAGTGGACTCCAATTAAACAACTCATTTACACTTGAAATAAAAAAAATGTCACAACGGAAACTACATGCACTTTGCATTGTGAGTTTAGTGTCTATAGTTAAGTATCAATACAGTAAAAGTTAAAAGTCAATAAACTTGTCAAAGCAAATGGTTTGTAAAAACAGTATGAATTTTCTTTGTTTTAATCGCCTACACTATTTACTCTTTTATTATCAATATGATATGCTACATCTTATGTATTATGAAACAGGGTAAGTAAAACGCTAAACCGTGCATTTGATAAATAAAATTAATTCGTGTGTACAACAACTTCTCTATTTATGAAATTTTTTGAAGTTAATTCATTTCAGTAAATTTAAATAAAAATCTCATATTTGGCTAATATGATAATAAAATCTCATATTTATTATTCCATTTCCCATGTTACCACCATAAAGATATCATCTTAAAACACACATGCAAGTTGTAGTTACATTGGATGAAAGAGTACCATATTTGGCTTCCAACTTTTCACTTAATACCAGCACAAGATTTTTAAGTTCCAAACATTAAATGCATTATTGAGATAATATACAGAGACGTCAAAAGATAAAAAGGTGTGATATAATCACACCTCTACGTACTTTTTAATAGATAAAGTTACTTAAAACTGATACTCCAATTTCTTTATACATACATGTATTATCTTAAAAAAAAAATTATAAAGGAATCAAATGATCTCTTTATAGTATAATAGGTCTTTTAACAAAAAATATTATATTCTTCCATTAACTCTATTTAACCTTTTTTTAGAACTAGCTTATTATTTAAAAAAAAAAATACAAAGTGAAGTAATGATTTACTTGAATGTTGGTGTGCATGTGAAGGGATTGAAGAACTCAATCAAGAATAAAAGGTTATAAATAAAGAATGATTATGAAAACTTCATTTATTGTAAGAAACACTAAATATTTAAGAGATTAAAATTTATGGCCAACCATATTTTTTTAAGAATGCGAGTGCTTCTATATAAGTAAAAGAAAAAAAAAAGAGAATAGATTATAAGTAAAAGAAAAATATCTAAAGTTTATATCTTACTTATTTACTGAAAGTTGATCTTATTTATAGTACATTTAGGATTTCCATCATAACCATTAATTAAAAATTAAAATATCAACCATATGGATTGTAACCATACTGTAGGACACATGTTAAGTTTCCCAGCCTATAATCTATAGTGAATTATGTTCTTATCTTTTTTTTTTTTTTTTTTTTCTTTTTAAATTTTTTTTTATTTTTTTTTT